>Ga0209602_1003368_pt1 | contig 12340 bp, 9 predicted proteins | sample COGITO_mtgs_1205_3_FD_184810 | JGI IMG/M metagenome (GOLD analysis project Ga0209602, IMG submission 184810) | Pelagic marine microbial communities from North Sea - COGITO_mtgs_120524 (SPAdes) (version 2) | ecosystem: Environmental > Aquatic > Marine > Epipelagic ...
TATAAATAATCATAATCGTCAACAAGCACTCCTACCGTCAAAAGCAAGTATTTTTAAAAATGATCACGGAACAGCTTCTGGTATGTGGTTTGAAAAAAAAGGCCAAATCATTATTTCGCTTCCTGGGGTTCCCTTTGAAATGAAATCTTTGATGAATCAAAGTGTAATTCCACAACTTCAAAAGCATTTCACCCGTCCTTTTATTTTACACAAAACAATTATGACTTATGGTCTCGGTGAAAGTGCCATAGCAGAGCGTATTGAAGCGTGGGAGAATAATTTACCACAAATAATTAAGCTAGCCTACCTTCCTAACCTAGGTAGGGTAAGAATTCGTTTATCGTCGGTGGGGTCAAATGAGGAGCTACTTAAAGATGCAATTGATAGCGAAATAGAGAAGTTATTACCTCTTATAAACGATATTTTTGTTGGTTTTGAAGATGAGACTTCTTTGGAACTTCAAATAAAAGAAGGTTTTGTGAAGCAACAAAAAACATTAGCATTGGCAGAAAGTTGTACAGGAGGTGAAATTGCATCTCGTTTGACTCAAGTCGCAGGAGCTTCAGGGTATTTTAAGGGCTGTGCTGTTGCTTATCACACACAAAGTAAAACAGATTTGTTAGGAGTTTCAGAGGCTTTAATTAATAAATACTCTGTTGTCAGTAAAGAAGTTGCTTCAGCAATGGCTCAAAATGCAAGAAAAAAATTCAATGCTACCGTTGGCTTATCAACTACTGGGAATGCAGGACCATCAAAAGGGGACTCTGATGCAGAAATTGGGACTGTTTGGATAGCTATAGCTACTCAAGATAAAATAGTTACTGAAAAGTTTCTTTTTGGAAGACACCGTGAACGAGTAATCGGTAAGTCAGTAAACAAAGCCCTTGAGCTATTAATGAATCAAATCATTTAAGTAATAATAATATTTATTTATTTTTCTTGCGAGGCCTTTTGATGTGTTAAAATTAAATCATACAAATACCTTTATATTTAAAATTCAAAAAACTCTTTAAAATTTAGGCAAACAATTTTGTTACTCTATAAAAAACAGTAAATTTGCACCCACGTTAAAAAAGACGAAAATGTCAAAAATTTGTGAATTAACCGGAAAACGCGTAATGTTTGGAAACAATGTTTCTAAAGCCTTAAATCGTACTAAACGACGTTTTGATGCGAATATTATTAAAAAACGTTTTTATATTCCTGAAGAAGATAAGTGGGTTTCCCTAACTATATCAACAGCGACTCTGAAAACAATCAACAAAAAAGGAATTTCCTCTGTTTTGAAACAAGCCAGAGAGAAAGGAAATTATAAAGGGTAATACAATGGCAAAGAAAGGAAACAGAGTACAGGTTATTTTAGAATGTATAGAGCACAAAGAAACTGGGCGTGCAGGTACCTCTCGTTATATAACAACTAAAAACAAGAAGAACTCTCCTGAGCGTTTGGAAATTAAAAAATTCAACCCGATTTTGAAAAAAATGACGGTTCATAAAGAAATTAAATAAGTCATGGCAAAGAAATCCGTAGCATCATTACAGACAGGTTCAAAAAGATTAACCAAAGCCATTAAGATGGTGAAAAAGGAAGGTAGTAACTCATATAGTTTTGTTGAAACTATTATTGCACCTGATCACGCCGTTAAATGGTTAGACAAAAAATAAGATTTTATAAATCTTAAAATAAAAGCTACTTTTAAGGTAGCTTTTTTTATACAATAAAGTTATGGGAAAACTTAGTAATTTTTTTTCAAAACAAGACCAAGATAAGCTTGATCATGGGCTTTCCAACACTAAGAAATCTTTTTTTTCAAGACTGGGTACGGCTGTAATTGGTAAAACAAAAATTGATGAAGATGTTCTAGATGAATTAGAAACTATTTTAATCCAGTCAGATGTTGGTGTTGCGACAACTTTAAAAATAATTGCTGCTTTAGAGGCGAGAATAGCAAAAGATAAATACTTAAAAACAGGAGATCTTATTCAGAGAATGCAAGAAGAAATTCTTGCACTTTTGGTTAATTCAGAGAATAATACTCAAAGTAGTTTTGAGGACAACCTTAAATCCCAACCTCATGTTGTTATGGTTGTAGGAGTGAATGGTGTTGGTAAAACAACGTCAGTAGGAAAGTTAGCTCATCAATACAAAAAAGCAGGTAAAAAAGTAATGTTAGGGGCAGCAGATACTTTTCGTGCCGGTGCAATTGATCAATTACAGATTTGGGCAGATCGTGTTGAGGTTCCTTTGGTGCGTCAAGAGATGGGAAGTGATCCAGCCTCTGTAGCCTTTGATACCCTAGAGTCTGCAAAAGCACAAGGTTGCGATATTGTATTTATTGATACTGCAGGACGCTTGCACAATAAGGTGAATCTTATGAATGAATTGACTAAGGTGAAGCGAGTAATGTCTAAGATTATTACAGATGCTCCTCATGAAGTCCTTTTGGTTTTAGATGGTTCAACGGGTCAAAATGCATTTGAACAGGCAAAACAATTTACTGCCGCAACTGATGTAACTAGTTTGGCAATTACAAAATTAGATGGTACTGCTAAAGGTGGAGTATTATTAGGAATATCTGATCAGTTTCAGATTCCTGTAAAGTATATAGGTGTAGGAGAGGGGATTGATGATATTCAAGTTTTTAACCCAAAAGCCTACATAAAAACTCTTTTTAGCTAATTATGATTAAAAATTATAGCCTAAAAATATTAAAAGTAATAGCCATAGTATTTTTAATTCTGGGTGCTATTTATTTAGTAGGGCCAAGGGTTGAGACTCCAGAGTTTAGCAATGAAGTCCCTGAAGTTCCTGACAATTTGGTCAAACTTCAAAAGTGGATTAATACAAAAGAAATTCTACAGGGGAATGTTCGTCCAGGCAATGCTTCTAAAATAATTTTTAACGATTCTATTCCCCAGAAAACAGAATATAGTGTCATTTATTATCATGGATTTACGGCATCCGGAATGGAAGGAGATCCTGTTCATCGTAATATTTCAAATGTCCTTGGAGCAAATCTATATATACCAAGGCTTTTTGGACACGGTCTTGAAGAAGAAGAGTCGATGTTGAATTTTAATAATGATGATTTTTGGAAATCAGGAAAAGAGGCCCTAGAAGTTGCTAAAAAACTAGGTGAAAAAGTAATTGTTTTGGGAACAAGCCATGGTGGGTCATTAGCACTTGCTTTAGGGAATGATCCTTCTATAGAGGCCATGCTTTTATTTGGCCCCAATATAGCTGTATTTGACCCCAAAGCTAAATTATTATCAAAACCTTGGGGATTACAAATTGGTCGTTTAGTAAAGGGAGGAAACTATCATGAGTGGGAAGCTAATGATGAAAAGAAAAAGTATTGGTCTACTAAAACTCGTTTGGAGGCTATGACACACATGCAGAAGTTTTTAGATGTTAAGATGAGGCGTTCTGTCTTTAAAAAAGTTAAAGTTCCTGTATTTTTAGCCTATTATTATAAAAACGATAGCTTACAAGATAATGTAGTTTCTGTACCTGCAATGTTAAAGATGTATGATCAACTAGGAACGCCAGACTCTTTAAAGGAAAAACAAGCATTTCCTGAGGTCGGTGATCATGTTCTTACTTCATATATATCAACCCAATATTACGATGTTGTAACAAAAGCTTCTTTAGCTTTTTTATCAAAAATAATAACGCCTAATAAACCTAAATAGGTTTCATTAAATTATGAGAACAAAATCTACTCAAAAAAATACAATCAATGTTATTACTTTAGGTTGTTCAAAAAACGTTTATGATTCAGAAGTACTTATGGGTCAGTTGCGTGCAAGCGATAAAAAAGTAGTTCATCAAGAGGAAGGAAATATAGTTGTAATAAATACCTGTGGGTTTATTGATAATGCTAAAGAAGAATCAATTAATACCATTCTTGAGCAAGTTAAAAATAAAGAAGCAGGAAAAATCGATAAGGTTTATGTAACAGGCTGTTTAAGTGAGCGTTACAAGCCTGACTTGCAAAAAGAAATCCCTCAAGTTGATGAATATTTTGGAACAACAGACCTTCCACAATTATTAAAGGTTTTAGGAGCAGATTATAAGCATGAATTAGTGGGGGAGCGAATTCTAACAACTCCAAAGCATTTTGCCTATTTAAAAGTTTCTGAAGGCTGTGATCGTCCATGTTCTTTTTGTGCTATTCCTTTAATGCGAGGTAGCCACCGTTCAACACCAATAGAAGAAGTCGTGAAACAAGCGCGTCAATTAGCTAAAGAAGGTGTAAAAGAATTGATGTTGATAGCGCAAGATTTAACATATTACGGATTAGACCTCTATAAAGAAAGAAAATTAGCTGATTTACTTTTAGCTCTCGTGGCTGTTGAGGGTATCGAATGGATTCGATTACATTATGCTTTTCCAACTGGCTTTCCTGAAAATGTTTTAGAAGTGATGCGTGAGCAACCTAAAGTGTGTAATTACTTAGACATACCCTTACAGCATATTGCTGACCCCATTCTTAAGTCAATGCGAAGAGGTACCACAAAAGAAAAGACCACCACTTTGTTAAAGAAATTTCGTAAAGAGGTGCCTGGAATAATTCTTAGAACTTCATTAATAGTTGGATATCCCGGAGAAACAGAAGAAGATTTTGAAACCCTAAAAAATTGGGTTAAAGAAATGCGTTTTGAGCGCCTAGGTTGTTTTACTTATAGTCATGAGGAGAATACCCATGCCCATCAATTAAAAGACGATGTAACCGAACAGGTAAAGCAAGAACGTTCCAATGTCATTATGGAAATTCAGTCACAAATTTCCTGGGAACACAACCAATCGTGTGTGGGGAAAACCTACCGTTGTTTAATTGACCGTAAAGAAGGTGAAAATTATGTAGGGCGAACTTTTATGGATTCTCCAGATGTTGATAATGAGGTATTAGTAAATGCAACCACTCATTATCTAAAGCAAGGTGAATTTGTAGACTTATTAATCACTGAAGCTTCAGACTACGACTTAATAGGAACACCGATTAAATAAGCTTAAAAGGTTTTTTTAAAAGAAAAGAGCATTGGCAAACACTATTTTTCCTGAATACCAAAAACTTCTAAAAAGCACATTATCAACGAGATAAATAATATTACCTCTACCTAGAGATTCTTCTCCAAAAATCAGTGATTTCTTCTGACGTTCAATTGCTTTATACCCTATAAATCCAGCCGAGGGAAGAGTATTTTCATTTATGAAGGCTGCATTCTCACCGTTTTCTAAAAAAGAATATGCTTGTTCGTTTAATTTTAAACTATAGTAACTATCTAAACCAAAACTTAATGGGTGAGTTTTATCAAGAGATACTGCGTAAATACTTCCCGTTGTAATCTCACTAATCTCATTTCTTTCTTGTTCTCCTTTGGGAATTAGTGTCATTTCACTTACAATACTTTTCTTTTTTTCTAATTTAAAAAAATCGGTATTTGCAAACTTATTTAAAGCTCCAGAAATAGCAATAATTTTCCCTCCTCTTCGAATCCATTCAATAATTTTATCATTAGTGTTATTAGTTTTCCACTTCTCATAATATCCATTTGGAATGATTAGTTGATCAATTTCTGATAATGCACTTCCTAACTTATTTTCATCAATTTGCATTAAAGGATACGCTAATTGTTGTTCAAAATAATGCCATACTTCTCCATAGCTCAAAGTTGAAGCATCATCACTTCTGAGAATAGCAATTTTAGGTGCTTTAATCAAGTGTAATTCATTCGCACCTAAATCAGGTCCCGAAGTTGAATATCCCGTTGTTATGGGGTGTAATTTTCTGTTAAAATCTTTTGCAAGACTAGCTATCTTCTTAAGATAATTTTCATGGTTTAAATTATCTCCTTTAAGAATAAAAATACTTCCTGGATTCCAGTTTTTCCCACTATTTGAAATGGGTAGGCTAGTGTATCTAATTCCAATTCCTTGTTTAAGTAATGCCGCTATAAATTTTGCGTCATTAAAACTACCATAGGAAAGTGCATACCCATACATTTTCTCTGAAAGCACACTATTTGTTTCTGTATTAATCTTTATAGCTTCGGTTTCAACTTCTTCTTTTGTGGCAATTGCTTTTAGACCATATGCATAGGGCAAAGACCATGCTGTTATGTCATATGTAAGCGAATCATTTAATTTAGTTTGCGGTTCTAAGAGGACCTGTACCATTTTTCCTTTAGGCTGATTGGTAGGAACTACAAGTGCATTTTTCGAAAAGGAGGTATTAGTAGTTTTTTGTTTTTGATAATTGAATCCTTTTAAAGTATTATTTTTCTTTAATGCATAGCTTTTTATATCATGTTTATTTAAAAGTGAAGCCAAAGCATCAATTTTATCAACATTACCCTCTAGCACAAAGTTTTTGTACTTTAAATTTTTATTTTTAAAATATGCTTGATAATTTTCATTGAGTATTTTTTTGTTTTTCACAGCCATTTCAACAGTAGAAATTCCTGTAGTATAGTGGTGTTCAATTCGGTCAATGAGCGTTAACTCAATATTCTCGTTGTTGTCAATACCTAAGCCAGCAACTCCCCCTCCTGCTTGTTCATAGGTCATGCCAATTGATCCTAAAAACATTGCATAACTGTCGCCATAACTAGGATAGAGTAAGTCAAAATTTTGTTTAGTAAAATAAAACCATCCTTCTTTATCAAAATAACTTGCGTGGTTTTTGCCAATTGCATCTTGAAAGTCAATTTGAAAATTAGTTATAACTTCATGAAGTGGTTCTGCTGCTGGTGCAAAATAATATGGATTATTAATTCCTTGTTCATGAAAGTCAACATGAATATGAGGTAACCAAAGATTATATTTTTTTACACGTTGCTCTGACTCTAGTTGGGTTAACCAAGCCCAGTCACGGTTTAAATCAAACATATAATGATTACTTCTCCCGTTGTGCCAAGATTCTCTATGTTCACGAGTTAAACCATTACTGTCATAAGGAGTGCTTTTTGTTTGGTTATAAAAATTCACATAACGATCTCGTCCATCGGGGTTAATACATGGATCGATAATCACAATGGTATCTTTCAGCCAATCACTATATTTTGTGAGTAATGCATGGGCTGTTTTCATTGCAGCCTCTGTACTCGAGGATTCATTTCCGTGAACGTTATAGCTGAGCCATACTATTGCTTTTTCATTATTCACAGGTCCTTTTTCTATACCACTATTTTGTAAATGTGTTTTTCTGATTGACTCAAGATTTTTCAAGTTTTCAGGAGAAGAAATAAAAACCAGTTGCAGTAAGCGACCTTCATTGGTTTTTCCGTAAGATTGCAACTGAAGAGCTTCGGATCCAGTCTCTAAATGTTTAAAATAATCAACTACTTGATGGTGTCTTGAGAAGTTGGTGCCTAGGGAATACCCTAAATATTCTTTTGGAGATTGAATTTGAGATTGAAGAACAAGTGTAAATAATAAAAAGAGGTTGCTAAGAGACTTTTTGAGCATAATTTTATTTTTAGAACTTTAAATTTACACTTTCTAATTAAACTCTAAATTTCTTTTCCCAAAAAACGAATATATTTACACAAAATCATTCATGAACAAACAATATATTCCTTTTCGAGATACAGGTCGTTTTTCTAGTTTGATTTGTGATTATTTATCAGAGAATAATACTTTAAAGCCTTTCTATGGTCTGTTTCCAACCCTGAATAATTTTAAAACTCAGATCAATGATAAAACTAAAAGTTATTCAGCTACCCATCGAAACGTATTGGTTCAATCTCTTCGAGAGCAATATGAAATAATAACACCCTCTTCTTTAGTACTTGAAAACTTAGATCTTTTAGCTCAAAAAAATACATTTACTATTACTACAGGTCATCAATTGAGTTTAATGACAGGACCCTTATATTTCCTTTATAAGATCATTAGTACTATAAATTTATGTGAACAATTAAAAGTTAAATACCCTTCTTCAAATTTTGTTCCAGTATATTGGATGGCCAGTGAAGATCATGATTTTGAGGAAATTAGTTCATTTCGATTTCAAGATAAACGTATTAATTGGCACCGTGATTCTGCGGGAGCTGTTGGTGAAATTCCTTTAGATGATTTGCAAGAGGTTTTGGATGTTTTTGAGCAGTATATAGGCACCTCAGTAAATTCAAATACAATTCGTAAATGGATCACTGAAAGTTACCGTGCTTCTCATAACCTATCTGAAGCCACCTTTCGTTTGGTTAATGAACTTTTTGGTGACAAGGGTTTAATAATTTTAGAACCAAACATACCTGCGTTAAAAAAATTATTCATACCTATCTTAAAAGCAGAACTTACCAGTCAACATTCTTTTAAGAATGTAAACAGTCAAGTAGAAAATATACAAAAAACCTATAGTACCTCGTTCATTCCTCAAGTGAATCCAAGAAAAATAAATTTATTTTATTTAGCAAAAAACAATCGCTATCGTATTGAAAAAGAAGCTGGAGAATTTTCGTTAAATGGAACTGAAGAGCGTTTTTCTGAAGCTAGTTTTTTAAAAATTTTAGAAATTCATCCTGAATATTTTTCTCCAAATGTTATTTTACGTCCAGTTTATCAAGAGGTTATTTTACCTAATTTATGCTACATTGGTGGTGGTGGAGAGATTGCCTATTGGTTTCAACTAAAAAAGCACTTTGATTTTTTAAAGATTCCTTTTCCTGTTTTACTTTTGAGGAACTCGGCAGTCATTTATTCTAAAAAAACTGCTAAAAAAATCAAAAATCTAGATTTAGATGTGTCAGATTTTTTCTTAAAAAGAAGTATTATAATCAACAAAAAGATTCGAGAAGTAAGTGATATTGATCTTGACTTATCCTTCTTGAAAACTCAATTAAACAAACAATTTGATTATTTAAATAAATTAGTTGCAAAAACAGATAAGTCTTTTGAAGGAGCAGTTACTGCTCAAAATATAAAACAGCTAAAAGGTATTTCTAATCTAGAGAAACGATTATTAAAGGCACAAAAAAAGATGCTTGCAGATAAAGTTAACCGCCTTGTAGATCTTCACGAGCAGCTTTTTCCTGATGACACACTCCAAGAGCGAACCATAAATTTTGTATCTCTTTATCTTAAGATTGGAGATGCTTTTTTGCCAACTCTTTTTGAAGCACTGGATCCTATGAATCCAAATTTTGTTTTACTGGAATATTAGCCACAGAAAAACATGTTGATTTTTTTTGTTGGTAGCCAGTCTCCTTGTTTTATTCGTCTATAATTGTATTTTTGCTCATGCAAGAAAAAGTTCTTATTCTCGATTTTGGTTCTCAGTATACCCAATTAATTGCACGCCGTGTCCGTGAATTATTCATTTACTGTGAAATTCATCCGTTCAACAATCCGCCAAAAAATATCACTAGTTTTAAAGCTGTAATTTTATCAGGTTCTCCTTTCTCAGTTCGAAGTGATGAGCCCCCTCGCCCTGACTTAAAAGAAATTAAAGGAAAAATACCCTTATTAGGCATCTGTTATGGAGCACAATATCTTGCCCATTTTTTTGGTGGCAAAGTTAGTCCATCAAATACCCGTGAATATGGTCGTGCACATTTAACAAACATAGATTCTAGAGCTCTTTTTTTTAAAAAAATTGGTAATAATAGTCAGGTTTGGATGAGCCATGGAGACACTATTTTGAGTCTTCCCGAAGGTGCAGAATTATTAGCAAGTACCGAAGATGTCAAAAATGCAGCATATAAGCTAAAGGACGAAGATACTTATGCAATTCAGTTTCATCCTGAGGTATACCATTCTCTAGAAGGAAAACAAATCTTAGAAAACTTTTTGGTTGATATAGCCGGAGTACATCAAGACTGGACCCCTGATTCTTTTGTGGACATGACTGTTCAAGATATTAAAAAAAGAGTGGGTGATGGTAAGGTAATTTTGGGTCTTTCGGGAGGAGTTGACTCTTCTGTTGCTGCAATCTTATTGCACAAAGCTATTGGAAACAAACTCAATTGTATTTTTGTGAATAATGGGTTACTTCGAAAAGATGAATTTGACCAAGTGTTGGATCAGTATTCAGGAATGGGACTAAATGTTAAAGGAGTTGATGCATCTGAAATGTTTCTAAATGCCTTGGATGGTGTTTCAGACCCTGAAACTAAACGCAAAATTATTGGCAAAACATTTATTGATGTTTTTGATTCTGAAGCTAATAAAGTAGAGGGTGTAAAGTGGTTAGCTCAAGGCACCATATATCCAGATGTTATAGAATCTATTTCTGTAAATGGACCTTCAGCCACAATAAAATCACATCATAATGTTGGTGGTCTGCCAGATTATATGAAATTAGAATTAGTAGAGCCCTTGCGAATGCTGTTTAAGGATGAAGTTCGAAGAGTAGGGAAAAGCATGGGAATGGATTCAGAACTTTTGGGAAGACACCCGTTTCCTGGACCTGGTTTAGCCATTCGTATTTTAGGAGAGATTACAAAAGAAAAAGTAAGAATGCTTCAAGAAGTAGATGCTATTTTTATTCAAGGCCTAAAGGCTTGGAATTTATACGATGAAGTTTGGCAAGCAGGAGCTATTTTTCTTCCTGTCAATAGTGTAGGAGTAATGGGAGATGAACGGACATATGAAAGTTGTGTGGCTTTGAGAGCAGTTCAGTCTACAGATGGTATGACTGCAGATTGGGTTAATTTACCCTATGAATTTTTACAGAAAACATCTAATGAGATAATAAATAATGTAAAAGGTGTTAATCGAGTGGTATATGATATTAGTTCTAAGCCACCTGCAACAATTGAATGGGAATAGTTTTTGATAATAATTAAGGAATGAAACAAATTAAAATACTTTTCACATTACTTCTTTTTTTGGGAAGCTTGATTCTTTCAGCACAAACCCCAGAAAAATTCCGTAATCATAGAGTAGGTAAAAAGGAAACCTTATCATCTATTATAGAGAGGTATGGCATTTCTAAAACTCAATTGTTACAGTACAATCCTCTATTGGATCGAGTTGGGATTAAAAGAAAGATGACACTGCGCATTCCAGTTTACAAAAAGGAATTATTAATTAATGAACAGACACTTGAAATTAAGGAAGTCGAAATCGATAGTTTTATTCATTTGGTAGCTCCTAAAGAAACAAAGTGGCGTTTAGCATATAAATACAATACTACTATTAGAATTTTAGATTCTTTAAACCCTCAAATAAAAGAAGGACTAAAAATAGGACAACGATTAATTATGCCGACTGCTGTTGCTACTAAAATTATCCCAGAAAAAGATTCACTTTTCAATTATTATAAAGTGCTTCCTAAAGAAGGGTTTTATCGTATTGAAAAAAAGTTAGGAGTGAACAAGCGTGTTTTGGATTCTTTGAACCCTAATATAGAAACTGCTGGCCTTCAACCAGGGATGATTCTAAAAATTCCAGGAATGCAAAGCGGTGTCTTAAAAGTTGAAAACGATCTGTTGGTAGAAAGAGTTAATTTATTAGACTCCACACTTCAGAAATCTAAAATAAAATTGGGTGTCTTGTTACCCTTTAGAGCTAGTGAAATTGTCTTTGATTCTATTGTAGACACAGAAAAAATTCTGGAAGGAAGAAACCTTCATACCATTTCACTTGATTTTTATGCAGGGGTTCAATTTGCGATAAAAAAAGCAGCTATTAAGGGAATTGATGTTGAGCTTACCACCTTAGATACTGAAAATAATCTTACAATTCTTCAAGAAATTATTCGTTCTAACGTGCTTAAAGATTTAGATTTTATTGTGGGACCTCTAATACCTAAAAATTTTAATATTATTTCTAATGCGCCTTCTTTGAGCCAACTAATTAAAATTGCGCCTCTTTCTTCTGTTCCAGTTGTCTTAAGGAAAAATGTTTTTCAATCGGTTACCGAAGAAGCTCATTTTAGATCCAAAATGTATAGACATTTAGAATCCGTTATTGATACTACTCAAAATGTAGTTATTGTGGCTGATTCCTCACATCGAGATATAGAAAAAGAGCTTAAGTTAAAGTTTCCCTGGGCTATTACAATTCGTCCAGAATTACAAGATTACATTCTACCGGAGTTAGTAGATTCTTTGTTGGTTGATTCTTTGCCTAATAAAGTACTTTTTGAGTCTAAATCTTTTCCGCTCATTGCCAGTGCTATCTCTCAATTTAATGCACAGAACTCAAAAAATAGAGAAGTTCAAGTTTTTACTACTTTCAGGGGAAATGCTTACGACAATGAAAATTTATCACTCAGTATGTTGGGGGGGGTGAAATTTACTTATCCAGTAGGCTTTAAGCCATTGGATGAGGATTCATCCCGAGCTTTCATTGAGAATTACATCAATTATTATGGAAAACCTCCAACAAAAG
>Ga0209602_1003377_pt1:0-2500 | contig 12322 bp, 9 predicted proteins | sample COGITO_mtgs_1205_3_FD_184810 | JGI IMG/M metagenome (GOLD analysis project Ga0209602, IMG submission 184810) | Pelagic marine microbial communities from North Sea - COGITO_mtgs_120524 (SPAdes) (version 2) | ecosystem: Environmental > Aquatic > Marine > Epipelagic ...
TGTATGGGTATAAAAAAACCCTTATCCGTTATGGACAAGGGTTTTAATAATAATCTGGCGACTACTTACTCTCCCACCGGTTAAGGCAGTACCATCAGCGCAAGTGGGCTTAACTTCTCTGTTCGGAAAGGGAAGAGGTGGACCCCACCGCTATAATCACCATATAATCTTGAGTCCATCATTTATGAACTATAATTTCTTATCCACCAGGTAAACCTGATGGACTGACATATTTACTGTAAGAGTATCACACAATAGAGTGTTTGGCGCCATCCTCTGAACTAGTCAGAGGATGGCTTACGGAAAGTTTACGGGTAATTAGTACTGCTCAGCTTTGACATTCCTGCCTTTACACCTGCAGCCTATCAACGTCATCATCTATAACGTCCCTTATAAAGAAATCTCATCTTGAGGGGAGTTTCGCGCTTAGATGCTTTCAGCGCTTATCTCTTCCCAACGTAGCTACCCAGCAGTGCCCCTGGCGGGACAACTGGTACACCAGCGGTTAGTCCATCTCGGTCCTCTCGTACTAAAGACAGGTCCTCTCAAATTTCTTACGCCCACAACAGATAGAGACCGAACTGTCTCACGACGTTCTGAACCCAGCTCGCGTGCCACTTTAATGGGCGAACAGCCCAACCCTTGGGACCTTCTCCAGCCCCAGGATGTGACGAGCCGACATCGAGGTGCCAAACCTCCCCGTCGATATGAGCTCTTGGGGGAGATCAGCCTGTTATCCCCAGAGTACCTTTTATCCTTTGAGCGATAGCCCTTCCATGCGGAACTACCGGATCACTATATCCGTCTTTCGACCCTGATCGGCTTGTAGGCCTCACAGTCAAGCACCCTTATGCTATTGCGCTCTACGTACGGTTACCAAGCGTACTGAGGGTACCTTTGAAAGCCTCCGTTACTCTTTTGGAGGCGACCACCCCAGTCAAACTACCCACCACACACTGTCTCCGTTTCCGGATTAGGCATCAGATAAATAAAGGGCGGTATTTCACCAACGACTCCACCACACCTAGCGATGCAGCTTCGAAGTCTCCCGCCTATCCTACACATTATTTACCCAATACCAATGTGAAGCTATAGTAAAGGTTCATGGGGTCTTTTCGTCCCGTTGCGGGTAAGCGGCATCTTCACCGCTACTACAATTTCACCGAGCTCGTGGCTGAGACAGTGCCCAGATCGTTACACCATTCGTGCAGGTCGGAACTTACCCGACAAGGAATTTCGCTACCTTAGGACCGTTATAGTTACGGCCGCCGTTTACTGGGGCTTCAGTTCAATGCTTCTCCTTACGGATAACATCCCCCCTTAACCTTCCAGCACCGGGCAGGTGTCAGGCCTTATACTTTATCTTTCGATTTCGCAAAGCCATGTGTTTTTGCTAAACAGTCGCCTGGGCCTATTCACTGCGGCTTCTCATGCAAGCATGAGGAAGCGCCCCTTCTCCCGAAGTTACAGGGCCATTTTGCCTAGTTCCTTAGCCACGGATCACTCGAGCACCTCAGGATTCTCTCCTTGACTACCTGTGTCGGTTTGCGGTACGGGTACCATATCCATATGCTTAGAGGTTTTTCTTGGAAGTCTGATTAGGATCACTATCCACGCTGCCGAAGCATTGTGGTACTATCAGGTTCATCAAGCTGTGCGGATTTGCCTACACTGCCTATAACTACACCCTTTAACGAACTATTCCGTCAGTTCGCGGATCTTTCACTACTCCGTCACCCCATCGCTGAATACGGTAGTATTGGAATATTAACCAATTGTCCATCGACTACACCATTCGGTTTCGCCTTAGGTCCCGACTAACCCTGATCCGATTAGCGTTGATCAGGAAACCTTAGTCTATCGGTGGGCGGGTTTCTCACCCGCCTTATCGTTACTTATGCCTACATTTGCTTTTCTATACGCTCCACAATCCATTACCAGACTGCTTCATCGCGGAATAGAATGCTCCCCTACCATTTCAGTAAACTGAAATCCTTAGCTTCGGTACTATACTTAATGCCCGATCATCATCGACGCCCTGTCGCTCGACCAGTGAGCTGTTACGCACTCTTTAAATGAATGGCTGCTTCCAAGCCAACATCCTGGCTGTCTATGCAACTGGACCGCCTTAGTTCAACTTAGTATAGATTTTGGGACCTTAGCTGAAGGTCTGGGTTCTTTCCCTCTCGGACATGGACCTTAGCACCCATGCCCTCACTGCGGAGTATATCTGCTAGCATTCGGAGTTCGTCAGGATTTGGTAGGATTTGACTCCCCCTAGTCCTATCGGTAGCTCTACCTCTAACAGACTTTACCTCCACGCTGTTCCTAAAAACATTTCGGGGAGTACGAGCTATTTCCCGGTTTGATTGGCCTTTCACCCCTACCCACAACTCATCCAAAAACTTTTCAACGTTTACTGGTTCGGTCCTCCATTGCATGTTACTGCAACTTCAACCTGGTCATGGGTAGATCACCGGGTTTCGCGTCTACCCCCTCT
>Ga0209602_1003377_pt1:7500-12322 | contig 12322 bp, 9 predicted proteins | sample COGITO_mtgs_1205_3_FD_184810 | JGI IMG/M metagenome (GOLD analysis project Ga0209602, IMG submission 184810) | Pelagic marine microbial communities from North Sea - COGITO_mtgs_120524 (SPAdes) (version 2) | ecosystem: Environmental > Aquatic > Marine > Epipelagic ...
ACTATTTAGAATGGGGATAATTACTGTCCCTCCTCCTAGGCCTGAGAGCGCTGAAACAGAGCCTGCAGCAACCCCTACCAAACCTAAACCCAGTGACTTTGGCTTAACCTCGTGCTCGCCTCCAGATTCCCTCTTCACTTGAATAAGCGTCCGAATCGCGATGAAGGCCATTATTACTATGACCACGTAATTGAACTGTGTCTTGTTATAAAGCGATGTATTTACAATGAAGTGAAGCACCAATAGCGAGGAAACTGTTCCCCAAACACCAATAATCAGCACCTCTTTCCAGAAGAAATTACCTTTCCTAACTAACGCAGTTGTCCCTGATAGGGCGGCAAACATGGTTCCGAAAATTGAGTTTGCAATGGTATACTGAACTATTTCTTGCTCTGGAAAGCCCATCCCAATCAAGAGATAGGGTAACACCAGAATATACATTACACCTCCACCAATACCGATTAATCCCGCCAGGAGGCCTCCAACTAGGCCCATGATGAAGAGCAGTAAAAAGTCAGTCATTAAATGGCTAATTACCTTTTAATATTTGCGCATATTGAGATTGGTCAGACAATATTTCAATTGCTTTCTTAACATCCTGATCAACTTCAAAAGAGGCTTCGAGCGCACCATCCTCTAATAGAATTCGAGAGACAAACTCTTCTTTAATGAAATAACGAATTTCATCCTTACTCTTTTCCAGGTCGACTTCAAGATTGTTGGCAATTATAGCTTCAAGGTCTGCTAGCTGCATTTCGATTTTATTTAACTCACCCATTGCCTTGGCCGACTCTCTTAACTTGACCACTTCTTCTTGCAATTCTGAGGTATAATTGAGCTCTTGGTCCGCTAACCATATCTGAAAATCGGTTAACATTTGATCGCTGACAACAATCTCACTAGCAACTTCACCCGTTGGCTTGGTACCAGTATATTCATTAGCAAATCTAAAGAAGAGATCTGCCTGCATAAGAGACATTGTAATTGGTGCCAACTTACTTTGATCAACAGCGAAATCTGGGGCGACTCCACCTCCATCAAATACGGTTCTACCATTAGTAGTCTTGAAAGCTGTTTGCAATGAGTCCGCTATTTTACCTACGCTACCGTCCTCATTTCGATTACTATAATCAATGGCCTGAATACACCTTCCACTTGGCGTATAGTATTTCGCGATGGTCACCTTCATTTGCGAATTGTAAGACAATGGCATGGTTCGCTGAACGAGCCCCTTACCAAAGGACTTTCTACCTATTACAACGCCACGGTCATAATCTTGCATTGTACCCGCAACAATCTCAGAAGCCGAAGCGCTTGAACTATTAATTAACACTGCTAGCGGAATATCTATATCTGTGCTGGTGTTTAAAGTTTTGTAGGTAGCATTCATTTCTTTCAACTTACCCTTCGTTGTTACAACAAGCTCTCCCTTGTCAATAAAAATATTCGATATGTTGACCGCTTCATTGAGCAACCCACCTCCGTTACCCCTTAAATCAAGCACCACTTTTACAGCACCCTCTTTCTTTAATTGCCTTAGCGCAGATTTGACTTCTTTTGATGCGTTTTCTCTAAAACCTGTTAATTTGATTAAACCGATGTCTTCACTGATCATTCCGTAATAAGGAACGTTGGGTAAATCGATTGTTTCTAACTCCACTTCAATGTCTAACTGACCTTCTCCAGGTCTTTCGAGCTTTAGCATAAGTGTCGAAGATGCCTGCCCTCTTAGGTATTGACTTGCCTTATCATAATCTTGTCTAACATCAATCCCGTTAATTGATATGATTTCATCCCCCCTCTTCAGTCCAGCTCTATCCGCAGCAAAACCTTCGTTCGGCATGACGATCATTACTCGTTTATCATATTTCTCGCCCACAACTGCACCTATCCCACCATACTGACCAGTATTTTCAGTTCTCACGTCTTCGATCTGATCTTCTGGATAGTAAACAGTGTAAGGATCAAGGGTTGACAGCATGGCGTCAATACCTGTCTCCATAATGGTATTGGGGTTAATGTCATCTACGTAATTCGCATTGACTTCCTTATACATGGTAGCGAAAATATCGAGGTTCTTTAATATCTCGAAGTACTTGTCATTTTGCGGTGCTGTGAACGACCAAAGTAAAAATGCTGATACACCAAGAATGGCAATTTGAATCTTCTTCCTCTTTAATTTCCTCATGATTGATCTTTGTTAGAAAGCTCGGTTAGTTCTTTCTTCAAACGGAGAAGCGATTTCTTTAGTTTAGCCTCAATAGTTTGATAGGGCAAAATATCGTTTCCTGTATAAATATAACCAATCAATGCTTTTGGGAAAGTCTGTGATTCAGTTGTTAGGAGATTCTTATTTAGGCGGTATGCTTCTTTTACCTTTCTCTTTAGGAGGTTACGCGTAACCGCGTTTTTGAATTTCCGCTTGGATACAGATATGAGTACCTCATTCTGCTCATGATCGGCTTGTGTTAGGAAAATTACTTTGAAGGGGTATAAATAAAAAGAGGAGCCTTTATCAAAAAGCTCCTGAATCAATTTTTTGCTATGCAGTCTTTCCGACTTAGGGAAAGTGTATTTCAAATTAGCTGTTTTTGGATCTGACACGAGGCTCAATTTAGAGAAACCTCAGCTTACACGGTATTATTTACCGTGCTTTCCTTCGTCAGAAACAGTAAGTTTATGTCTTCCTTTGGCTCTACGTCTCGCAATAACGCTCCTACCGTTAGCAGTCTCCATTCTAGATCTGAATCCGTGCTTATTTTTTCTCTTTCTCTGCGAAGGTTGAAATGTTCTTTTCATCGTTTCTTTATCTTTCTCTCAAAAAGGAATGCAAAGATAGACACCTTTTTCTTTTTTACCAACGTGTGTTAGAAATTGTTTAGCTTTAATCCACTCAGCAAATCTTCATGGACTATTACTTCTCGTTTCAAAACCCAAATACTCATCTCATCACCATCAAAGCGACTTTTCAAGCTTCTGAAGTTGATACGCAAATATACCTACCTAATTGGAGACCTGGTCGATATCAAATCCAAAATTTTGCAAAACGTATAAAGAATATTTCCGCCTTCAGTCAAGAGGGTAAACAATTAGGCATTGCAAAAACATCGAAGAGCTCATGGAGAATTGCCAATCAACCAGGACAGATAACTATTGTCTATGAATATTATGCCTTTGATATGGATGCTGGCAACACATGGCTAGATGAGGAACAACTCTATATTAACTTTGTGAACTGCTGTATATATACTGAAAGTAGTCTAACTAATAAGTGTAGGATAAATTTTGATTTACCCGATAACTATGAAATCGCTTGTGGACTGGAGCACACCCAAGCTCACGAATATACTGCACCCGACTACTATCGTTTAGTTGACAGTCCTATGTTCGCTAGCGATAGTTTAAGAAAAATAACGTACGCTGTAAATTCCTATAAGTTCAATCTTTGGATACAGGGCGAGTTACCAAGAACTGACGAAGAGCTTATTCACGACTTCAAAAGATTTACAACACTACAAGTTGATCTAATGGGTGGATTCCCTTGCCCCGAGTATCACTTCCTCTTTCAATGCCTCCCTTACAAGCACTATCATGGTGTAGAACACTGGAATTCAACGGTAATCACTATCGGACCCTCAAGCGAACTCAGTGAGCGAGATAAGTACAAAGACTTTCTGGGTGTTAGTTCTCATGAGCTATTTCATACTTGGAATGTCATTAGACTTCGTCCGAAGGAAATGACGCCTTATGACTTTCAAAATGAAAATTACCACAAAACTGGATTCGTTACAGAAGGGGTTACTACCTATTATGGCGACCTTTTTTTAGCGCAAAGTGGTGTCTTTAACACTGATGAATACTTCAATGAGCTGAACATTATCTTTCAAAAGCACTTTGCTGGTGGCTGGGAGAACATGTCAGTTGCCGAATCGTCTTATGACTTGTGGCTAGATGGTTATGAAGCAGGGATTCCAGACAGGAAAGTCTCCATTTACACTGCGGGGGCACTTGCTGCATGGGTGCTAGATTGGATGATACGACTGCAATGGAGAAATAAGAGGTCCTTGATCGATGTCATGCGACTCATGTGGACGAGGCATGGTGCTAACCAATCTGGATACACTTATGAAGATTATCAGCTAGCAGTAGAAGAGACTTTTGGAAATATGGAAGTCAACAACCCAGTCGTCAAGTTGGCTTATGAAAATGAAACACTAAGTTTCGGTCATTACTTCGATCATCAAATCAATGGCAAAGCTAAGCACATTGATATTTTAAAGCGCCTGGCTCCATCTTTTGGATTGAATATAGATCAGGAGTACCCAGAAAGTCATGAAGAACGAGTTTTTGGTTTCAAATTAATAGAAGGTATTGTTGTGCAAATTGCAAACGGCAGCCCTGCTTATAAACAACTAAGCTTGAAGGATAAAATTGTATCCATCAATGGAAGGCCAATTGGGGAAGCCAACTTAGTAGATGAGACATCACTATCACTTGAAATCAATCGTTTCGGTAGACCGATTACCGTTCGGCTCGCCACCAAAGCCTCAGACCAATATTACTTCCCAATTGAAAAAATAAAGATTAACGAACAGCCTAGCTTGGTTGAAAGAGAAAACCTCCTTGCCTGGCTCGGAGGTCTCTCACAAAAACCTTAGGCGCTAACGAGAGGCTATAAAGAACTTTCATTTGCGCTCCCAAGAAGCTATTCTTAATAGCTGCTATTTTAAATCGTGCAGCATTGCCTGAACCTCTGGCCATTTAAGTCGAGGACCAAATTGTGATACTACTTTTGAACTCGCCATACTCGCCAGCTTTCCAG
>Ga0209602_1003378_pt1 | contig 12322 bp, 13 predicted proteins | sample COGITO_mtgs_1205_3_FD_184810 | JGI IMG/M metagenome (GOLD analysis project Ga0209602, IMG submission 184810) | Pelagic marine microbial communities from North Sea - COGITO_mtgs_120524 (SPAdes) (version 2) | ecosystem: Environmental > Aquatic > Marine > Epipelagic ...
GAGATTGAACAAAAAATATTTAAAGTTATACAAGAGCAAGATGTTATTATAGTGTTGTAATGGATAGATCAGATTTTTTAGAGCGAGGAGAACTAAAAGTTGACTTTCTTAAATACTATAGACTTGTTTCGCGTTGGGCTTGCAAAGAAAACGATATGTCTATTTCAGACTTAGAGTTGTTGTTTTATCTAGACCCAATAAAATACTTTACAATAAAAGATTTTCAAAACGGAACGATGTATTATCATTGGGACCGTCAACGCTTTTACAGACTACAAAGAGAAGGGTGGGTAGAAAAGATACATAAAGGTAATGGTCGCTTAGGTGATCATAATAAATACAAAGTATCTCTTCGGGGCAAAAGACTTGTTAACAAAATATACAAGATTTTAATATGCCAAGAAGATATTCCTATTGACGCTAGGCGCAGCAAAACAGGCAAGCGCAAAACTTATGTAGATAAAGTATATGCAAACGCAATAAACAAATTTAACAAAGACAAACTATAGATGGCTAGAATATCATCATACGCACAAGATACGAGCTTAAGCACAAGTGATAAAGTGTTAGGTACTGACTCGGCATCAAATGGCACTAAAAACTTTTCAATTAGTAGCATAATACAACTAATTAATGATTTAGGGGCTATATACCAACCTGATGGTATTCCTTATACTTTCAGCAACTATGTTTCAACCGACACAGATCCGCAAGGTGTGCTAAGTTTAACAGGAGGTTCGCCTTATGCAACTGCATTTTCAAGTGTTACTGAAATAATTTTATCTAAGAAAGGTGTAGACGGAATTGACGTTTCAGGCTACTTATTGTCTTTGGTCAATGATGTTATAAAAATAGTAGACAGAACTAATAAGAACGTTTTTGGTATCTTTACAGTTACCGCAGTGGCAGACTACACTAATGACAAATACTACATATTAACAGTAAGCCATAAAGAATCTGTTGGTTCATTCCAACCATCTGGTAATTATTTTGCAGCTATGTACAGTGCAGCGGCAGATCTAGCTTCTAGGTATGTTACAGAACTACTTGACATTACCAGTGCTGGTTCAGGTGCAATTATAACAGCAGCGGAAAGAACAGCAATAGGTAACGCTTTAGTTGCTTCTGACATAGTAGATAATCTTTTAAGCACAGACAATGCTGCTCCTTTATCAGCATCACAAGGTAAGGTACTTAAGGATGCTGTAGATGCTATAAATGTTTTGCTTACTAGTGATATAACTAGTCTAGACACTATTCAAGAAATAGTTGATTATATAGAAGTACACGAATCAACTCTAAGTGCTTTAAATATTGCGAGCATTGCTGGTTTAACAGCTGCCCTTACTGCTAAACAACCAACCGAAGTTGGCAAAGGACTTTCAGCTAATGATTATACAGATGCTTTAAATACTAAATTAACAGGTATTGCAGATAATGCAGAAGTTAATGTACAAGCAGATTGGACTGCAACAAGCGGAGACGCGTTAATATTGAACAAACCAAGTGACATTACGGATCTTTCAACCCATAGTGTTACTGAAACGAATGATATAACCTCTGTAGGCTCAGGTTCAATAATCCTTGCAAGTGAAAGAACTAAATTAACAGGCATTGAAACAGGGGCGGAAGCTAATGTTCAATCCAACTGGACAGAAACAGATACAGCTGTAGCTTCTTTTATACAAGGTAAGCCCAGTGTAGCTGAAAGCACAACCACACTTGATGTATCTGGAACAACTAATGAAATTGAAGTTACAGGAGGTATTCAGAGTTTAGCCGCAAACAGATCCTGGGTAGTAGGTTTACCTAATGATGTTACTGTTTCAAGTGATCTTATAGTAGGCGATACTATAGCGATGTCAAATATGCAGACTTCAACACCTGCTTTCGATAATGGATTATATTTCAAAGCTGAAGATGGACACGATACGCTCCACTTTAGATATGATGGGCATGATCTAAGCATTGACGTTTTAACAGAAAATGTACCTACTGGTATACTGAAGGGCGGAGTATTGGCAACCAACACAGCGACTACATTTGACATCGCAGCTGGGGATGGCCTTATTAACGTATTAAACAAATCAAACGGAAATCCGCATCCTGAGATTAAAAACGTGTCATGGGCTGCACAAACTATAACTCATACACTTGGTAACACAGGTGATACTGAACAGTTAAATACTTGGGTATATATAAATAATGCAGGTACTGTAACGCAAACATTAACTCAGCCAAGTGCAGCTATATGGAGAAACAATATAGTTTTAGGTTCTGTAATACACTCAGAAAATGTTATCAGATTTGTAAAAACTTTTCCAAGAGCAGCTTATGGAGGGCATAACAATACAAATGAATTCATTGAAACATTTGGGCCATTAAAAAAATCTGGACACTTAGTAACACCAAATGGTGCTAACTTAAAACTAGATAGAGCAGCTGGATCAGCTTTTGCTCTAGGTAGAAACTATGCAACAGATCCTGTGAATCCATCACTAGTTACGGATTCATCTAGAGCATCAGTTATATTTAATAGATACTCAAGCACTTCGTCCGGGTTTACGCTTGATGACGGAACAAATGGAGGTGGGTACACAGATATAGATCCTACCTTATATGACAACGATGGTACTTTAACTGCTGTACCTAGTGGTAAATATACTGTACAGAGAATGTTCTATTTTCCTAATAATATAAACACAGTAGTTGTTTATTATGGAAAAGAAAATTACGTAAGTATAGATGAAGCAGAGCTTGGATACCTTTTGGAACATTTTCAAGAAGCAACCAATACAGCATCACAAGCTATTTACTTAGGCGCAGTTATAGTTAAGGGTAATGCATCCGCATTAAATGATACTGCTCAAGCAAAAATATTAATATCTGGAACATTTAGAAGTTTAGCTGCTACAAATTTAGGTGGTACGGTAACCGCTAATGTAATTAGTGATTTAGTTGACGTAGCCGTAACAGCTCCAGCTGAAGGTCACATACTTAAATGGAATGCCTCTGCATCTCAGTTTGAGAATGGAGCAGAGTCAGTTGGTGATTTAGCAGCAGATACAGCTAACAACAGAATAGGTGTTAATAGACCTGTACCTGATGCCACGTTCGATATAAAAGGAACGGCTGTATCTTCAACTGCTAATATACTATCAGTTAAAAACAACAGCAGCGCTGAAATATTTACAGTAAGAAATAATGGTAACGTTGGCGTTGGCACAAGCGCGCCTACAGACGCTAAGGTACATTTATCTAACACTGCAACTGGAGTAGATACAGCTTTAAGGCTTTCTTCAAATGCTGATGCCACAAACACAATACAGTTTGGCGACACAACTGATCAAACAGCGGGATCCGTATTATATAATAATGCAGATAACTCAATGCAGTTCAGTACCAACGACAACACTGAAAGAATGCGTATTATAGCCGATGGAAAAGTTGGTGTTAATATAGCAGTCCCAACACATCAGTTACATGTTGATGGAGATGCTAAAATAACAGGGGCTATAACAGCCTCTTCTACAATAGCAGCAACAGGAGCCGTAACTGGCTCTAACTTAGCAATTAGCAACTGGAATACCGCGTTTGGATGGGGTAACCATGCTAATGGTGGATATTTAACAGAACATCCTGCTATAACGCAGGCTACCGCAGACCTTAATAATTCAGGTAGAACATATATACAAGACATTACTTTAGATAGTAATGGTCACGTTACCGGGGTAGCTACTGCTACAGAAACAGTAACAGATACAGATACCACATATACAGGCACGGCTCCAGTAGCTATAAGTGCAGGGAACGCAATATCGGTTGACTTTAGTCCAATAACTTTAGATACTACTAATAGTAGAATTGGTATTAATGATACATCACCCGCTGTTTCCCTAGATATAACAGGTACTGACGCAATAAGAATACCATCAGGTACTACTGCTCAAAAACCAGGAGTTCCTGCAGTGGGTATGTTGAGATATAACACAACAGATAGTGAATTTGAAGGACACAACGGGACAGCTTGGTACGCTTTAAAAGGTGATACATACGCGCCACTAACAATTGCAAAGAATGGAAGTAACCAATTTCCGTTAGTATTTGCGGCGTCTGAAAACTTCCAGTTAAACGCTGCAGGGACTTGGACTATTCTGCCTACTGTTGCAGCTAGTGATATTGGTAAGACTGGAACAATTATAATTACAAACACAGCAACAACTACACCCGGTACTCTACCAACAGTGTTTAAAACGCCTAATGGAGATACTATTGCTTTTCAAACAGATAATGGGGATGTATCTATATTGTCTTACATTGTTGTTAGTCAAACAATAGTATTAGTCAATTATGTGGGTAACTTTAGTTAGAATATTACGTATTATGAAACAAATAGGATTCCAAAAAGTATACAAATGGCAGACCTCACTAGGTCTTATATCGACGTCTTTCACGACCGAACCTGTAACTATAACAGCAAGGTCGACTTCTTCGAACACTACAACTACTTATAATACTATTGTATCAACTCCGTATACAACATTTACTACAACCTTTTCAACAGATTACAGTCGAAGCACATCTCATTCGACAACAACAACATTTGCCACGACCAGGAACACAACATATTCTGTGAGTACTTCTAATACTACTTCAGAAACTGAATCTGTGTCAACATCAAGATCAACAGCTTATAACACTACGCGCTCAACAGCCTATACAACCTCTTATACAACATCAAGAGGTACATCAAGAAGCACATCAAGAAGTACTAGCTACACTACCTCTAGATCTACATCATATAGTACATCAGGAAGCAGGAACACAAGTTATACTACAAGTTGGAATTATACAGCAAGCACTAGTTATGGAACAAGTGTAAGTAATAATACTAGCTACTCAACTACCAGATACACATCTGGTGGTGGCGGTGGGGGTGGAGGTTTCGGTGGTGGATTTCAATGTTTCGCAGAAGGAACTCTCGTCCAAATAAGTGCCACAGAAGCAGTGCCAATAGAGACGTTACAAGTAGGCTCTACTATACTTTCAAAAGAAGGTGGGTTCAATACGGATGAGGAACAGGAGATTTGGGATTTTAAAAGTCAGCGATTAGACGGAGCTGCTACAACAACAGAAGTAACTGTTTTAAAACCACATACATCTGACAAAATTATAAGTGTGAATGATGGCTTATTGAAAGCTACCAGAGATCACATGGTTATTGTACGATGCGCTTGGGGTAACAATGGCTCTCCTCACAAAGCTTGGCGTATTAGACCATTGTACGCTTGTTTAGTTGGAGACCACTTTATGGACGTAGATGGTAAATTTGTTGAAATAACTTCTTTAGAAGAATTAACTGGCACATTTAATATATGGGAGATTGATATAGAACCTGCAGATGTTTTTTATGCAGGAGGAGTTTTAGTTCACAACCACATAAAAGAATAGCGATATGCCAAATACTTCTTACACCACACAGAGATCTACAAGTTATTTGCGCACAACAAGTCGTAATACACTTAAAACTGCATCCCGGTCTACATCGAGATCAACGGCTTTTTCTGTATCAACGAGTAGGTCTACGTCGTACAGTACTAGCAGATCAACAGGTTACACAACCTCGTTTACTACGTACTTCACTACGTCTAGAGCAACTTCTAGAAGCACAAGTTACAGTACAACTAGGTCTACAGCTTATACATCGAGTTATACGACATCGTATACTACATCTTATACATCATCATACCAAGTTAGCACGGACTATAACACGTCTTCGTCTACAACTACATCTTATACAACAAACTGGAGCACTAACACAACTCGCTCTACAACGCTATATACAAATACTGATCGCAGCACAAGTACTAATACAGTTACTACGTGGAACACTGATGTATCAACTACATATCCATCAACAACTATATCTACTCAAACAGCGACAGAAAGAGAAACTAACTTTTACAATTAAATTAAATTAAATATATGGCATGCAAAATAGACAAAAGCAGACCTGACCCATATTGTGCAGCTCCTTTTCTATCCCCTGCAATAACTCCAGATGGTTTTAAAATGTGCTCGGCACCAGGCGCAAAGTCATTCCCAAACATAGAATTTTGGAATGAAGAGTATATGCAAAATATTAGAGAGCAGTGGATGGATGACATTGTACCTACTGATTGTCAGGATTGCTATTTGAATGCAAAGCCTGTGCAAGGCAGAAGTGTTATACCGGTCAAAAGTAAAATTATACCTTTGCATTTCGAACATTTATATATAGCTAGATCTAATAGATGTGATTTAGCTTGTGAAATGTGCTCAGCAACAATATCTCACACTTGGGATAAAGTATGGGGTGATGGAAAAGTAGGTATATTAGATAATGACTTTGATCTTACACCTTATATTGGTGATACAAAAAATATTGCTATTTCAGGTGGTAACCCAGTTCTAGATGCTAAGCTAAACGATATTATAGATGGCTTAGATAACAATAAAGTTGAAAGGTTTTTAATAACAAGTAACGGTTCTGTTTTTCCAGACAAAATGTTAAACAAAATACTTGATAAAAAATTAAAATGCGACGTACTATTAATATTTTCTATTGATGGACCAAAAGCTTTTAATGAAAAAGCTAGGCTAGGTGCTAAACAAGAAAGAATATATAAAACTATTAATAGTGTTATAGAAAGAACTAAGGGTATAGAAAATGTACGGATATGCATAGAAACAACCGGTACTAATGAATCTGTTTTACATTTAATAGAGCTTTATAAAGAAATACAAGAAAATATTAATATGCAAGGTGCTAAAGGACCTTATATGATCGGCAACATATGCTGTTATCCTGAAGAACTTGCGTTGCACAACGCAGATGACAAAACCTGGGAATATATGAAAGGTGAACTGTTTAGGTACTTCTTGAAAAGAAAAAGTAAAGATCCCTTAGCGATGCAGTTTCATAAAATGGTCGATCAGTTTTGTTTTGTTGTTGTTAAAGCAAAAAAACGGAACGAAGAATTAAATTAAATAAAATTATATATATATGGAAATGTTTCATCCTGATGTCTTAAAAGAAAGAATAGGACCTGAACTTGTTAAAGCTTCTAATCTACACAGATTGGAAGATGTGGAAAGGTATTTTATAGATCAAATGAAAAATAAATACAAGTGGGAACATTCATACGATGTTATCGCTAATGAATCTCCTCACTTCAAAACAATGGGTTACACTGAGTATGCAACTAATTTTATGTTGCAGCCTTTGACGCTTTCATTGAGAGACGATCAAATAACAGAAGCTTATTATGATAATGATAGCGAAATATTGGATTACGCTCAATTACTTAGAGATAACGTAGAAAACAAAATTGCTAACAAGTATCAGAGTAGGGACCGGGTAACAGATCAATTTCCAACTAAAAAAATAATAGTTGTTTTACCAGGTTCAAACAAAGTTAAAAAAAATTGTTGTTTAAATAAATTAAGACACATCAAAGATAAGTATGGGGATAACGTTAATTTTAAACCCCACCCCATCACAACGCATACTATAGTTGGAGAGTTAAAAGATTTTTTTGGTGAAGACAGTATCTTACCTAGGAATGCAGACTTATACGAATATCTAGTAGATGCTGAAAAAGTATATACAACCCATCTAAGCGAAAGTGTTGCTTACGGATTAGCTTTAGGAAAGGACATAGAACCTATTGATGTGCACAACAGGGTTGAGGGTTCCTCTTTCTACAGTATAAGTAGAGCTCTTTTTAGAAGAAAAAAAGAAGGGGACATTGTGATTAATAAAATCTTTTCTAGTTACAAGTCTGGAATAATAAATATCGATATTGACAAAAACTGGAAAAACAAGCTAGATAAGTATTTAGCTTATGCCTCGGCATATAGAGAGGATTGTAAAGGTTGGTATATTATAAAAGATAAGAAAAAAGATGAGCAAAAAAAGATTTAAAGACACTGACGTTGGGAAGTTTTTATTACAAAAAATTCCTAGTGTTGTTGGTGCTATAGCAGGGGATACCCCCGTAGGTAATGTTATAAAAGCCATTATTGGCGGATCTGATATGCCTACAGAAGATAAAGAAATTGCTCTTAAAAAATTAGAGCAAGAAATACACGAGTTTGACGGTATAACCAGACGTTGGGTAGCAGACTCCAGGAGCGGCTCCTGGCTTGCTTCTAATGTTCGTCCACTTACATTAGTCTTTCTTACAGTCGCATTTGTTGCTGGCTGGGGACTACAACTTGAATCGTTAGATACGGTCAAGGAATTATTAACTATCGTTTTTATAGGTTACTTTGGTTCTCGAGGTGCTGAAAAAATAATGGGAGACAACAAACATAAATGACATTTACAGATTTAAAAGTATACGGATTGAATTCAACAGCATTAGTTGCTAGCACACAGGAAGTAGCTCTAAACCCAATGCTACAGGCCGCGGTATTGATATTAACTATAATTTATACAAGTATAAATATATACAAAAAAATAAGTAATAAATGAAATTAAAATACTTCAACGACAAAGATGATTTTAAAGGGAACATGGATAAAATGGATCCCCTTTTATTAGGTAAGCTGGATGCTTTAAGAAAAGAATATGGGTTTCCCATAATTATAAATTCTTCTTATAGATCACCAGAACACCCTATAGAAGCTGCTAAAACTAAACCAGGCGAACACGCTCATGGTGCAGCAGTAGATATAAAATGCGTTGGAGGTGAGGCTACCTTTTTATTAGTTAAAGCAGCTATCAAAATAGGTTTTACTAGAATAGGAATTTCCAGAAAAAGTGGGTTTATACACCTAGGCATTGGTTATCCAGGTGCACCATCTACTACTATATGGACATATTAAAAAAAATTAAATGAAATTAATTAGAAAAATAAGCGTTGGCCAAGACTATAAGAATGAAGCTATGCATTATGCCGTTGGGCAAGAAGTTTACGGGGGTCACAAAATATGTGATATACTAGAAGAAGATGGGTCTTACAATATATATATTGAAAAGAAAGGAGCGCAGCTACCTTGGAAAAACTTTAATAAAAATATGGCCATATCAATAGAATACAATTTAGATTATTAAATGAGATCACTATACAATTATATTATATCAACAAATAGCCGATACGATAATAAAGTGTCTGTTGGCAGCAAAGAGTTAATTCTTAATACAGAAATAACAGAAAGAGATTATTTGTTCGTTAACAGAATAGGTACTGTAATTAACGCGCCTATAAATATAAAAACACCTATAGAATCCGGGAACGAGGTTATTGTACATCACAATGTATTTCGTAGATGGTATGACGTTAGGGGAAACGAACGTAACTCAGGTAACTATATAAAAGAAGATACATACACAGTTTCTGAAGAGCAAATATTTGCATACAAGCAAAACGGTAAATGGCATTGCCCTATACAGTATTGCTTTGTAGAACCTTTAGGAAATGAAGACGTATGGAGCACCGATAGCGAACAAAAGCTAATAGGAAAGCTTACATATACAAATGACTACTTAAGCTCCTTAGGATTGTCCTGTGGAGACGTGGTTGGGTTTACACCCAATTCGGAATATGAGTTTAACATAGAAGATAAAAAATTATATAGAATTTTATCAAAAGACATTACTATCAACTATGGACATAAAGAAAACAAAACTACTACTACTTGAAGCCGCTGAAAATTCAATCAACGAGCTTATAAAAGTAATGAATAAAAAAATGAACTCTGATGAGATAGATCCTGAAAAGGTTAAAGTATCTGCTTCAGCTTATAGACTTGCAATGGATGACGCGATGGCTATGATAGATAAAGTAGAAGAACTTAAAGCTACAGGCAAGAGTAACAAAGACACTAATAATGATTTTTTTGGTGTTGAGTCTCAAGTTAAATAATGTATAAACAACAATTATACTCAGTACAAACATCTCACTTACAACAAAAGCATGTTAAAAAATTAAATAAATCCAAGTCATTCAAATATGGATTTAATGAAGATTTAGATTGCGTTGTTATAAGTAAGAACGGACAGATAGGTGAAATATATGCTATACAAGGTTTGAAAATAGCACTACCACCAGAACCAAAAGAAATTGAATCTAATAGTAAAGTTCCAGAAGAGCAAGTTTTTACACGGACTAAAAAGCCTGAAACGCTGGGGAAAATAAAAACATTATATGATTTTAAAAAGTATCCAGAAAGTATTAAGGAAAAGTACTACGATTATATTAGCAATGAGTATAATAAGCGTAGTGATGGTCACTGGTTCATGTGCAACGGTAAAAGTCAATACATTACCGGTTCGCATTATGTCTACCTCAACTGGACTAAAATTGATGTTGGGCTCCCCGACTTTCGACAAGCAAATAGGATATTATACATATTCTGGGAGGCATGCTGTGCAGATACAAGAAGTTATGGAATGTGTTACCTTAAGAATAGACGATCCGGTTTTAGCTTCATGGCAAGCTCGGAAACTGTTAACCAGGCTACATTATCTAGAGACTCTAGATTTGGGATACTCTCAAAGTCAGGTGGAGATGCTAAAAAGATGTTTACAGACAAGGTTGTACCAATATCAACAAATTACCCATTCTTTTTTAAACCAACCCAGGATGGAATGGAACGCCCCAAGACAGAGTTATCGTACAAAGTCCCGTCGAAGAGACTCACTCGTAACTCCATTAAGGAGACGACGGATGACACAGAACAACTTGGACTTGACACCACGATCGATTGGAAGAACACGGGAGACAACTCGTATGATGGGGAGAAACTTAAACTCCTTGTCCACGATGAATCAGGTAAATGGGAACGCCCCGACAACATCCTCAATAATTGGAGGGTCACGAAAACGTGTCTTAGACTCGGAGCAAGAATAGTTGGTAAGTGCATGATGGGTTCCACCTCTAATGCAATTAAAAAAGGAGGCGGGAATTTTAAAAAACTATATTATGATTCAGACGTCAACAAGCGAAACCGCAATGGGCAGACTGCTAGTGGATTATATTCTTTGTTCATACCTATGGAATGGAACTACGAAGGATTCATTGATAAATATGGATTTCCTGTCTTCGATAATCCAGAAAAACCGGTCGAAGGAATTGACGGAGAGCTTATCTACTCTGGAGTTATCGAGCATTGGGAGAATGAAGCAGATGGACTTAGAGATAATAACGATGGATTAAATGAATACTACAGACAGTTTCCAAGAACAGAGAAACACGCTTTCAGAGATGAAATAGCAAAGTCTTTATTTAATCTTAATAAGATATACGAACAAACTGATTTTAACGAAGACTTAACCAAAGAAGGTTATATAACTACTGGATCATTTAGTTGGAAAAATGGAGTTAAAGATTCTGAAGTTCTATTTTCTCCGAATAAGAGTGGTAGATTTAGATTGTCTTGGATACCTCCTGTAGGCATGCAAAACAATGTTATAGTTAAAAATGGCATAAAGTATCCTGGTAATAAAGACATGGGAGCTTTTGGATGTGATAGTTATGACATTAGCGGAACAACTGATGGCAGCGGTTCGAATGGAGCACTACACGGTTTAACGGCCTACAGTATGCTAGCAGAAGTTCCATCAAGCCAATTTTTTTTAGAATACATAGCTAGACCACAAACAGCTGAAATATTTTTTGAAGATGTTTTGATGGCAATGATATTTTATGGAATGCCTATATTAGCGGAAAACAATAAGCCTAGATTATTATATCATATTAAAAGACGGGGTTACCGAGGTTACTCAATGAATAGGCCCGACAAAGCGCGTAGCAAATTATCTGTTACTGAAAAAGAATTAGGTGGTATACCAAACTCTTCTGAAGATATAAAACAGGCACATGCTGCTGCAATTGAAAGTTATATAGAAGACCACGTTGGTTTGCGAGAATCTGGTGACTATGGAAAAATGTATTTCCAAAGAACATTAGAAGATTGGGCTGGGTTTGATATTAATAATAGAACAAAATTTGATGCATCTATAAGCTCTGGCTTAGCTATAATGGCTTGCCAAAGGCATTTGTATGCATCAAAAACAACTAGAGAAGTTAAAAAGATTGATTTTGGTTTTTCTAAATATAATAACACAGGATCAAATAGTAAAATAATAAAATAGAAATGGCAGAAGCTACAGGACAAGTTACCCAATTTCCCAGCCAATCGGTTGATGATGCTACAAAATCTAGCATGGACTACGGAATGGAAGTGGCGCGAGGTATCCAGAACGAATGGTTTAGAAAATCATCCGGTACAGGAAGGTTTGCACAAAATCAAAGAGACTTTCACAAGTTAAGAT
>Ga0209602_1003391_pt1 | contig 12293 bp, 6 predicted proteins | sample COGITO_mtgs_1205_3_FD_184810 | JGI IMG/M metagenome (GOLD analysis project Ga0209602, IMG submission 184810) | Pelagic marine microbial communities from North Sea - COGITO_mtgs_120524 (SPAdes) (version 2) | ecosystem: Environmental > Aquatic > Marine > Epipelagic ...
TTTGTAACTGTTGTTGGTGAGAAAGATAAAAACCGATTAGGTGGTAAATACTTTCAACCATACAAAGGAGACCCATCAGAAGGATATAGAGATAGAGGATATGTTTACGCAGCTCCAATGTCTGGTGGTTCAGTAAGTGGTACAGAAGTAAGAAATGGTTTATCAGTTGGTTCTGATGAACAGAAACAGAATTTCTTTAAGAAAAGAGCCTACGGAAAGTTTAATGCAACTATCTTTAGTATGATTACTGATAAACTCGATGAGGGAATTGAAATTTCTAAAGAGATGATTGAGGAGTGGTTGTTAAACGAAAGTTCTAAGATGGGAAGTGGTCAAGCAGATGATGGACCAAATTTCTTTTTTCCTAACTATGATGTGTTCTCTAAAATAAATGTAGATAGAGCAACACGAATCGGTTATGAGGTAATTGATATGATTACTACTAGAGATATTGAAGATTTTTATGACCATCCAACATATCCAAATGGACCTGTTAAAGCAGTAACCCCATTTCCAGCAGGTGTACTTGGTACACAAACTGCCGCTAACCAAGTTGATATCTATTCAAGTGATGCTTATTCTAAATGGTTTAAGCACGTAACTCGTAAAGCATCAATGGTTGGGTATGAATTAGTAAAAGGATTAGATACCAATAAGGATATCAAAGATGCATCATTAGATTCTCAAAAAGGTGATAAGAAATCACAAGAAGAATACGAAGCATCTTTAAATGAAAATATAGTACTACCAATTAAAGTTGGAGATACCATTATGACTGGTAGATTTAAGAATAAGAAAACAGTTGTTAAAACAATCGGTAAAGATGAACATGGAATGCCAACAATCAATGGTAGAAAAGTGGTTACCTTTAGAATTGTACAAGAAGGATTATATTCTATACTTGAAGATGATGAAACGTTCACTGCTACAAACAAGAAATCAGGAAAAACATCTGTATTCAAAACAAAGGATGCGAGAGATGGTGCTATAAAATCAGGTACTCATGAAAAATCATCAGATAATACGGACTCTGATGATTCTGATAAAAAAGATAGTAAAGGAATTTTTAAGGGAAAGGATGGGGATTCTTTTAGAGATAGTTTACCAGATAATGACCCTGCAAAAAAAGATGCAAATACTGATAAGGATGGATTTGCAACTGATATTAAGATAGATATACCAACTAATGTTGTTTCTCCTAGTGATATCATAAAAAAGAGAAGAGATAATACTAAAAAGAAAATTAAAGAATATTTTCCAAAGTTAAAATCCGAAGAAAAGAAATACTTTAGTGATGTAGTAAAAAATCCAGATGCAGTAAAACGAAGTTTTATTGATAAACTAAAAGATAAAACTAAAGGTGCTGGAAAGGCAATTAAAGATGGTCTTAAACACGAGTATCATGAATTTAAAAAAGCAGGTGGTGCATTAAAAGAACTTGGTAGTGGTAAAAAATATAAAGAGTTAGAGGATGACCAAAAGAAAGCTCTAAAGTTAGTAGGAAAGAGTATTTTAATCACAGGAGCATTTGCTGCCAGTGGTGGAGTTGCCGGAACGGTTACTGGAGTTGCAAAACTTGCTGGATTGACAATGGCAGAACTTGTACCTCATGTTGCTATTGAAACAATATTAAAAGGAGTAGGTAGAGCTGCTATATTTGCAGATGAAGACCAAGAACTAGAGGCGGATTTAAATAAATTTTCTGAATTGATAATAAAAGAATTAGAAAACGTTGAAGTATCTAATGAAATACTATCAACTGCTCTTATTAAGTTTACTCAATCAGAAGAAGAATCTGTTAACGAAATCGCAGGAACAAACATTAAATGTGAAAAATGCAATCACTCATGGGATATTGAATCTGATGATAGTGAAAAATATTTATGTCATTCATGTGGATGGGATTCTCAGAAACAAGAATATGATTTCGATGCATTTGATTCATGGAAAGAAAAAATGGGTTTAAATGAATCTAAAAATTTTAAACTAAAAGTACCATCGGATATTGTTAAACTACAAAAGCAATTTAAAAAAAACGGTAAAAAGCTTTATATAGTAGGTGGGGCAGTTAGAGATGCTATTTTAGGTAAATCCCCAAAAGATTTTGATTTGGCAACTGATGCTAAACCAGAAGAAACAATGAAGATTGGTAAAGATGGTGGTTTCAAAACATCACAAGATGTGGGTACTGGAATGGGATTGGGAATTGTAATCGTTGGTGGACATGAAGTTGCAACATTTAGAAAGGATATTGGAAAGGGTAGAAGACCTGATTCAGTAGAATATACAGATATTGAAGGAGATGTAAAACGAAGAGATTTAACTATAAATGCTTTATTCTATGATATTGAAAGAAAAGAAATAGTTGATTTAGTTGGTGGAATTGCAGACCTTAAAAAGAAAAACATTAGAACAGTTGGAAATGCTGTTGAGAGATTTGATGAAGACCCATTAAGAAAATTAAGAGCTTTAAGATTTCAATCAAGAATGGGTGGTAGTTTAGATAAGGAGTTATTAGATGCGTTACAAAAAGACCCATCACTAAAATCACTTCCAGCTGAAAGAATTAGAGATGAATTTGTAAAATCACTTAAAACATCAAAGGATACAAAGAAGTATATGGAGTTGTGTGATAAAATTGGATTCACTTCTCAAATTTTACCAAATCTTAAAATAAATAAACCATATATTAAAACTACTGATTATATTGTATTCCTATCAGTACTTCTAAAAAAGAATTCTCCAGCGTTATTAGGAAAACTATTAAATAAGTTATCATATACAAATACTGAAAAGAATGATATTGTATTTTTAGTATCATTACAATATTTTAAACCAGAAGAAGTTGGTGTTTATAAAAAACTACAACAAAAAACTTCACTTTCTGATAACCAAATAGTAGATTTTGGTAAATCGATTGGAAAGGATATGAAGAAGTTTGTAAGTTTTAAATTATCAGTTGGTGGAAACGATGTACCCTCTGATATCAAAGGTGCAGAAATTGGATTGTGGATAAAAAATAAAGAAAGAGAAAATTTCTTAAATGAGATGCCAATGTCTGACTTACAAAAGATTGATAAGTTTGCAGATAAACAATTAAATCCGGTAGATACAGTTCTTACAGGAAAACATTTCTTCGATAGGTTAAATGACCCAAGAAACGGAAAGGAAATATCACAAGCCGAATTAATTGGATTCTTTAAAAGATTAGGAAAAAAGAAAAAAGATTTTGTAAAATTTCTTAATCAATATAATCAAATTGTAGTAAAGGATAATAGAACAAACCTTAATATTCCATTTATGAAACAAGCGAATAAACTAATCGCTAAAACCATAATGAGAAAAAATGATTTTAAATCATCTGATGCAAAATACACAATAGAATCCGAAGATTTGGATGAACGAGGTAAGATGAGACCTGCTGATAGATTAAGAAGAAAAGCAGCAATGGCAGGAAAGAGTAAGGAAATCGCAAGAAGAAGAGCAAGAACGATGAAAAGAAGAAAACCTCTTTCTAAACTTAAGAAGATTGCTTACAAGATGGCATACAGACAAGTTTACGCTGAGTTCATGGAAGAATTATATCCTGGTATTAAGAAAGCAGATTTATCGATTGCACAAACTCAGGTAATTCATAAGAATGTGGTGAGAAAAAAAGGTAGAGTTAGAAAAAGAGCTAAATTCAGATTCTTACCAGCATTACGAGCAAAGGAAGTTGAAAAATTCGAAAAAAAGAATGAAGATGTTGTAGACCAAGCATTTCTAAAAGCAAAACCAGTTAAAGAAGGATTAAAAGAATTAGGAATAAAAGATTTCAAATCATTATTCAAAAAGATGCCTTCTGATTTACAAAAGAGAGTTTACAATCTAAAGAACTTTGGTCAAAGAGTAGATAAACACCCAGAGGGTAATGTTCTTAAACATACTATTATGGTTGTGAATCGTTCAATCAAAGAGGATGATATTGATATTGCAATAGCAGCAATGTTTCACGATATAGGAAAAGATGAAACTGCGGGTATTCACCCAAAGAAAGGACACATCACACACTTTGGACATGAAAAAGTATCTGCTTCATTAGTAAAGAAGTATAAAAAGTTTATAGAATCAGTTGATGGTAATGCTGCAAATGTATTTTACATTGTTAAAAACCACATGAGATACAAACAACTATCTGATATGAGACCTGCAAAGCAAGATAAATTAAAATCATTCAGAGCATTTGATAAATTAGGTAAATTCTCTAAACACGATAAAGGTGGTTTGGGTGAAAATAAAGAAAGTAAAAATATGGATAGTATAGAACAGATAATAAGTGATATCGATAATAAGTTAGTTGAAATGTTTTTACCAAACACTAAAACACCACAACAACTAATCAAAGAAAACATAAACGAATCTAACTTACTCCAAGAAGGTGGTGCGTATGGACATATGTCTCATCCATTTGATACTGATATCAATTTAACCTTTGGACAACTTAAAGATATCGTAAATCGTGCACTCGAAGGTACACTTGAGTTCACACGAGAGAAAACAGATGGTCAAGCATTAGCTATTTCATGGAGAGATGGTAGGTTAGTAGCAGCGAGGAACAAAGGCCACCTAAAGAACAGAGGTGAGAATGCTTTAGATATCAAAGGTGTATCAGATAAGTTCCAAGGTAGAGGTGGATTGAGTGATGCTTACAATTATGCAATGAAAGACCTTTCAAATGCTATTAAATCGTTATCGGATAAACAAAGAGATAAGGTATTTAAACAAGGTGCGTGTTTTATGAACCTTGAAGTGATATACCCAACATCAGTAAACGTTATTCCTTATGGTCAAGCGTTACTTGTGTTCCATGGTACTATGGAATTCAACATGGATGGTGTTGCAATCGGAGAGAATGGTGAATCAGCAAGAGTATTAGCTGGTATGATTAAACAAGTTAACAAAGATGTACAAGATAATTACACTATTCAAGGACCTCCTATTGTAAAATTACCAAAATCACAAGATTTATCTAAGAAACGTAGTAAATACTCATCACAGATATCTAAATTACAAAAAGAATTTAGTTTAAAGGATACTGATGGTGTTGCTGATTATCACCAAGGGTGGTGGTCACAATGGGTTGATAAGAATTCACCTACATCACTTGATAACAAAACCAAAATGGGGTTAGTTAAGAGATGGGCGTTCATGGATAAAGGATTTAGATTAGATAAAAAGAACTTTAGTGATGAAAAAACATTAGAGTGGGCTAAAAAAACAGATAAAGAAGACCAAAAGAAGATTGGTAAGAAGAACTTAATGAAGTTTGAACAAATATTCTTAGGTTTGGGTGCAGAAGTGTTAGAGTTTACCTCATCTGCACTAACAGTTAACGCTGATTCAGCAGTTCGTGATATGAAAAAACGAATTGATAAGACAATTAAAGATGTTAGGAAATCAGGTGACCCAAAAAAGATAGAAAAACTTAAATTGGAACTTGGTAGATTACAATCTATTGGTGGTTCTAAGAAAATTGTACCAAATGAAGGTATTGTATTCTTATATAAAGGAAATACTTTTAAACTTACAGGTACATTCGCATCCGTAAATCAGATACTCGGTATTTTCTTCTAAAAATTTCGGTTTCTCTATTTTTATATATTTATATACAACAATATAACCTAATGTATAATAATGGGTAAAGAATTTAAGAAGAAGTATATGCATCCAACTCGTAGAAAGTTGGTAGATATGGTAGAAACTGGAAAGTATGATAAAAATACTACCGTTGGTTATACCAAGAAGGAAGAAGCTCGTAATGTTGGTGATGTTTGGGAAGATGAACATAACAAATATGAGAAAAAAGAAGGATATGTTTTAAAGACGGGTAAAAATTCCGAAGCGTTACAAGAAATTAGAAAATATTTAGCAGAAAAATCAAAATGTAACAATTCTGATTGTAAAACAATATCTAAATCTGAAAAAGATTTAAAGTTTATTCAAAATAACGGATTTTGTATAAATTGTACTGTTGATAGAGAACATGATTTAAGAACTGCTGGTGTATTTGAAGAATATCAGAATTATAAGGTATGGACTCGTATGATTGTATTTGGTAAAACAAAATTAGAAGAACTAAAACAATCTTTGTTAGATGTTAGACCTTTTTATGAGTATGTAAATGAAAATGGTAGTACCGAAAGATGGGATTTACCAAATTCAGTTGAAGATACTAAAAAAGAAATTCAAGACATGATAAATACCGGAGAAGGTGAAATTACTGAACTTGAATCGAAACGTAATTTAGCGTTTGATGTATTAAAGGAGAAAAACTATGAGCATTATATTTAGTTTATTAATTAAAAGGTGGAGAGAAATATTAATCCTTCTTTTATTTGGAATTATTTTATTTTTACGAGGATGTGGAGATGATACTGGTGATAAAACCATTGTAGATGTAGATGGAGAACAATATGAGTTGTTAGAATCAAAAACTGATACCATATATGTAGAAAAAGAAGTTAAGGTAACAAAGTATGTACCAAAGTACATTACAAAAGAAGTAATTAAGGAAGTAGAGATACCAGTAGATGTAGATTCACTTGCTATTATAAAAGATTACTTTGCAAAAATAACAGTTAAGGATACATTAAGTTTAGCATATGATTTTCCTGATGTAGTTACCGATTCATTGGGTAACAAACCAAGTGGAGATTTAGGATTCGGTATTTTAACTGATATCATTTCACAAAACAGAATTGAATCAAGAGAAATAGATTGGTATTTTAAGATTCCAACCGTTTATAATACTACAATAGTAAAAGAATTACCAAAGAATGAATTCTATTATGGATTTGGTGCAGGAATTGACCAAACAAATGGATTTAACAATATTAGTGGTAACATCTTGTTTAAAACTAAGAAAATGAAAATTTATGGTTTAAATGTTGGTATATCAAATCAACTTGGTGAGTATAAACCATTCGTTGGTGGTTCTATGTATTGGAAACTAGGAAAAAAATAGAATGGCTAAACAATCTTTAAAAGAAATAATAAAACTTGAGTATCAGAAATGTGCTGGAGACCCAATCTACTTTATGAAAAAGTATTGTATGATTCAACATCCTGTTCGTGGTAAGATACCTTTTCATTTATATCAATTTCAAGAAAGAACATTAGACCAATTCGCAGAACACAGATACAACATCATTCTTAAATCTCGACAAACAGGTATCTCAACCTTAACTGCGGGATTTTCACTTTGGAAGATGTTATTCAATCAAGATTTTAATGTATTGGTAATTGCAACTAAACAAGAAGTTGCTAAGAACCTTGTAACGAAGGTTCGTGTGATGAATCAGTATTTACCATCGTGGTTAAAACAAACAACGGTAGAGGATAACAAACTATCCTTAAGATACTCAAATGGTTCTCAGATAAAAGCAACTTCTGCAGCAGGAGATGCTGGTCGTTCTGAGGCATTATCCTTATTAGTATTTGATGAGGCAGCATTTATTGATAAGATTGAAGATATATGGGTATCATCACAATCTACCTTATCAACGGGTGGTAATGCAATTATACTTTCTACTCCAAATGGTGTTGGAAACTTTTTCCACAAAACTTGGGTGGGAGCAGAAGATGAAACAAATACATTTAATCCAATACGACTACATTGGAGTGTACATCCTGAAAGAAATCAAGATTGGAGAGATGAGCAAGAGGTACTACTTGGGGTAAAGGGAGCAGCACAAGAATGTGATTGTGATTTTGTTAGTTCTGGTGATACAGTAATAGACCCACAACTTTTAATGTTTTATAAAGAATCATTTGTACAAGAACCAATGGAAAAGACTGGGTTCGATGGAAACCTATGGAAATGGGAATATCCAAACTATACCAAATCTTATATGGTTGTAGCGGATGTTGCTCGTGGAGATTCAACGGATTACTCAGCGTGTCATGTTATCGATATAGAAGAATCTTCTCAAGTTGCAGAATACAAAGGTAAATTAGATACAAAAGATTTTGGAAACTTTTTAGTTGCATTGGCAACCGAATATAATAACGCCTTACTTGTAGTTGAAAATGCAAATATTGGTTGGGCAGTTTTACAACAAGTAATTGATAGAGGTTATCAAAATACTTTTTATATGAGTAAAGATTTAAAGTATGTAGATACTGAAAATCAATTATCAAATAAATACAGAGCACAAGATAGAGGTTTAACTGCTGGTTTTAGTACAACATCTAAAACAAGACCTTTAATCATTTCTAAGTTAGAACAATATGTTAGAGAAAAATCTGTAACAATTCGTTCACAAAGAACAATAGATGAAATGTTTACATTTATATGGAATGGTAATAGAGCAGAAGCAATGCGAGGTTATAATGATGATTTAACAATGTCATTATCAATCGGATTGTGGGTTAGAGATACTGCACTTAGATTAAGACAAGAGGGAATTGATTTAACAAAACAAGCATTGGGTGGAATCGGTGCACATCAATTAGATATTGGTGGAATGGGTTTTGGTGGTAATACTTCAATGGATGATGACCCTTGGAAAATGCGAGTTGGTGATAACCATGAGGATTTAACTTGGTTAATTAAATAATTATATATTTATAATATAAGGAGAAATAACTATGATTTCAATGATAGATTTAATAAATGAAAACGAAAACTACTGTAATGAGTACATAGTAGAAAACTATGATGATATACAAGAATTTTCGAAGTTCATGAAAGAATATAAATCTGACATAAATGAAGCTGAGTATCAAGGTAGAAAAGTTAAACTTGGAAAACCAATGCAAGGTGATGTGAAAAAATTTAAAGTATATGTTAAAAACCCTCAAGGTAATGTTGTAAAAGTTAATTTTGGACATGGTGGTAGTTCAGCAAAGAAATCAGGAGAAAAAACAATGTCTATTCGAAAGAATAATCCAGATGCAAGAAAAGCATTCAGAGCTAGACACAATTGTGATTCACCCGGTCCAAGACATAAAGCAAGATACTGGTCTTGTAGAAAGTGGTAATAATAAAATAAAGGTTATAATTTAAAAATAGGAACAACATGGCAGATACTTCATTTTTTGGTAGGTTAACTAAACTCTTCAGAGCTCAGGCAGTCGTTACTGTCGATAAAGATGGTAAGAGAAAAGTTTTCGATACCGATGAAAGACAACAAACAAATCTATCTTCTTTAAGAGATAGGTACACGAAACTACAAAAAAGTTTTTTCGAACAAGCAGGTGGTGCTCAGTCAATGGCATACCAACAAGTTCGTAGAGAAGTTTTTAGAGATTATGATGCTATGGATAATGACCCAATATTAGCATCAGCTCTTGATATATATGCAGATGAATCAACACTAAAGAATGAATTTGGTGATACTTTATTGGTTCACTCTGATAATCAACAAGTACAAGATATTTTAAATAACTTATTTTATGATGTTCTTAATATTGAATTCAACTTATGGCCTTGGGTAAGAAATATGTGTAAGTATGGAGATTTCTTCTTAGGTATGGAAATCGCTGAAGGTAAAGGTATTGTTAACGTAACACCTCATTCAGTTTACAACACAGAAAGATTAGAAAGAACAGACCCATCGAATCCAAACTCAGTAAAGTTTAAAATTACTGAAGACCCAAATGGAAAAGAACAATACGAAAACTTTGAAGTTGCTCACTTTAGATTATTAGCAGATACAAACTGGTTACCATATGGAAAATCAATGATTGAAAATGCTAGAAGATTGTGGAAACAATTATCTCTAATGGAAGATGCAATGTTGATTCACCGAATCATGAGAGCACCTGAAAAGAGAGTTTTCAAAATTGATATTGGTAACATTCCTCCAACAGAGGTAGATAACTATATGCAAAGAATTATCAATAAAATGAAGAAAGTTCCATTTATTGATAGAAATACTGGTGATTATAACTTAAAGTATAATATGCAAAACCTAACAGAAGATTTCTATCTTCCTGTTCGTGGTGGTGATAGTGGAACACAAATCGATAATCTTTCAGGTTTAGAATATGCAAGTATAGAAGATATTGATTATCTAAAAAATAAATTATTTGCAGCTCTAAAGATTCCAAAAGCGTATTTAGGATATGAAGAAAATGTAGGTGGTAAAGCAACACTAGCTGCAGAAGATGTAAGATTTGCAAGAACAATAGAAAGAATACAAAGAACAGTAGTATCTGAATTAACTAAAATTGCAATAGTACATTTATACTCTCAAGGAATTACTGATTCAGATATGACTAATTTTGAATTATCCTTAGTTAATCCATCATTTATTTATGAACAAGAAAAATTAAATCTTTGGAGTGAGAAAATTAGATTGGCTCAAGATATCCAAGGCCTTAATATGTTATCCAAAGATTGGGTATATGACAATGTATTTAAATTATCAGATGCAGAATCCGATGAACAAAGAGTAATGATGTTAGATGATTTAAAAGATAGATATAGATTCCGTTCTATTGAAGATGAGGGTAATGACCCTGCAACCGAAGATGAAGAACCAGATGATATTGAAGAATCAATTGAAAAAATAAAACAAGAAATAAAAGATAAAGGTGGTAGACCAAGAGAAGGTGGAACTTATAAAAAAGATAAACATCCACTTGGTAGAGACCCTTTAGGGGATAAAGAAAGAAGAGATGCTAAAAGAAATACAACTTCTGAAGAAACGGCATTAAAATATATCAATGGGATTTCATCAAAAAGAAAATATTTACATGAACTAAAAGGTATGTTAAACGAAGATAATATATTAGACGAATAGTAAAAATTAACTGAACTTTTATAATTTTATATTTATAATAGGAGAAATTTACTATATCATAATAGGAAATAAACAAAATGAAAAAAATAAAACATTCAAAATTTAAGAATACAGGTTTTCTTTTTGAACTTTTAACTCGACAAATTACCCTTGAGATACTCAATGGTAGTGAAGAAAAGGCAAAAGAAATAATTAAAGAATTCTATGGAAGAGGAACACAACTTTCAAAAGAACTTAGATTATTCAACCTTATTATTAATGAAAAATATAATTCAGAAGCTAAGGCTGAAAAATTTATTGATGTAGTATTGGAGGCTCACACTAAGTTAGATTATAATAAACTTCAAAGAGAAAAGTATAATCTGATTAAGTCGATAAAAGAAAACTTTGAAATTAATAATTTCTTATCTTCTCCAGTAACTAACTATAAAATTTTAGCTTCTATTCACAAACTTTTTGAAGGTAAAAAGAATGATGTTCTTGATATCAAGGATATATTTGATTCAAAAATAACATTAGTAGAACACATATCAACTAATTCAGAATCTACTTTAAAAGCAAAAGAAGATAAATTAGTTGAAGAATATAGAAAACAAGAAAAAGACCTCAGATTATTGACATATAAAATTCTTGTTGAAACTTTTAACAAAAAATATACTACTTTAGATAAATCACAAAAAGGATTGTTAAGAGAGTATATTAATAATGTTACTAACACATCAAAGTTCAATGAATATTTTGAATCTCAGTTAATTGAAACAATCACATCTTTACATTCAATGTATAAAGGTATGAAAGATAAGATTACAAAAATAAAGTTGAGAGAAACAATAAATGTTTTGAAAAAACAGAAAATTGGTAAAAAAATTACCGATGAGCAAGTTTCAGCTTTAATGATGTCTTATGAGTTGATTAAGGAGATAAAAAATGTCAATGGAACAAAATCTTAATAAATTTTTAGAAGAACTTATCCAAGAAGTAGAAAAAGAATTGGATGAGGCAACTGCAACAGGTAATGTAGCTGGGTATAATGTACCTGGTGCATTTTCTAATGGTGGTGCTAAAGATAAGAAACGTAAGAAAAAGATTTCAACTCAATTCGGTATGAAGATAGTTGGTAAGATGGATGAAGATTCAGTAAACGAAGCTAAATATTATATTACTCGTAATCAAGGTAGAGGAAAGGGTAAATCTTTAGTTGGTGGATATGATTTGAAAAAGAAGAAAAACTTACCACCAAAAGTATTCAGAACATTTAAAGATGCTGAAAAAGAAGTAAAGAGATTACAAAATACACAAAAAGGAATTCCAGGTGGCGGTTCTGCATATTTCGTAACTGATAAAAAAATGAATAGATTAAAAGAATCAGTAAACGAAGCCAAAGTAAAAAGACCAGTAAATCGTTGGTTAGAATTAAAAAACGATGAAACAATGCATCCTCATAAGAAGATGGCAATGGGATTAAAAGAACTTAAATATCAGTTAAGAGAAACTGAAAAGTTTTTT
>Ga0209602_1003392_pt1 | contig 12293 bp, 16 predicted proteins | sample COGITO_mtgs_1205_3_FD_184810 | JGI IMG/M metagenome (GOLD analysis project Ga0209602, IMG submission 184810) | Pelagic marine microbial communities from North Sea - COGITO_mtgs_120524 (SPAdes) (version 2) | ecosystem: Environmental > Aquatic > Marine > Epipelagic ...
TCTAATTGCATTAGTTGCAAGTATGCTAATCAAAAACGTATTTTTGTAAACCATATGGGCAATGTTATACCTTGTTGTCATCTTAATGCAAAGATGTTAGAGTATCCAGTTAGCGGAAAAAACAAAGATAAATTTGAAGATATATTAGAACAACAGGATTATATGTCAGATATTAATTTAACCAATGTAAGTATTGAACAAGCAATTAATGGAAGAGTTTGGACAGACATTAAAGAAAGTTGGACATCAGATAATAGAATACCACGTTGCGAGCAAGTATGTAAAGAAAACAAACGTGATAAATTTATAAAGGAACAGTTATGATATTTAAAAATAGTCAACAAGATGTTAATATTGAAGAATCTAATGACATAAATGTAGTATCATTAAAAATATCCGGAGGTGCCGACAGTGCTATTGTTGGCTACATGTTATCTAAATATGTGTCCAAGGAGCGGCCTGATATTAAAATTATCCCACTTACAACTAATCATCCTAGTAAACCTTATCAAGGAGTGTTTGCACCTCGTATAATAAATTTTTATAAAGAAACCTTTGGAGAACATATTTTCGGAAAACATTATATAAACAATGTAGAGGTAATGAATACTAATGAAGATTATATAAATGCACAATTTGATAATTTTCTCAACGCTAATGCTAATGAAAACATACAAAGAAATTATTCTGGTATTACTTCTAATCCTCCCTTAGATATAGTTGATACGTTTAGAAACAAAGAAGGTAAACTTATTAACGGGCCGTGTGATAATAGAAATGGAAAGAATTTTCCTGTGCTTAATAATGGTTCTTGGAGACACTTAACAAACATAGACAAAAAAGGTGTAGCAGAACTATACGAAACACTTGGAGTAATGGAAACATTATTTCCGTTGACTAGAAGCTGTGAAGAGCTTACTATGGACTTTAGTTCACATTGCGACAACTGTTGGTTTTGTAAAGAAAGATTTTGGGGATTTGGTCGGTATATTTAACGGTTGATTATTTTGTTAAAGGTGTTATAATAAATTATGACTGAAGATTTAAAATGGAGCAACTACGACTTTACAAAGATCCCGTTTGACGACATTGTTAGTGTTGGTCAGCGTACCCTGTTGTATCGTGACATATTTACTGTTAGTTGGTTACTTGGAAGATTTTGCAACTACAAATGCTCCTACTGTTGGCCTTACGCTCGTTCAGACCGTAAAGACCACCGTCCTACCGAGCTCTGCTTACGGACCATAGATGAGATAAAGAGGCAAGCACGTGAAAACGGATTTAATAGTTATCATTTTAGTCTTAGTGGCGGCGAGCCTACTTTCCATCCTGGCTACTTGGATATTCTACAGCATCTGGCTGATGACGTAGACAACACCAACTACACCAGTGTACATATGACATCAAACTGTAGTCGCAACATGGCGTGGTTTGAAAAGTATGTAGAGTGTGTAAAACCCTTCCATAGAGCAAGTATTACAGCAAGTTTACATACAGAACATTTGGATACAAAAGAGAAGATGCAGGACTTTGCAGACAAGTTAATCCTGTGTCAAGAACACGATGTACAAGTTACAATCAATATGGTTATGGTTCCGGAATGGTTTGAAAAAGATTGGAACAATGCCCTGTTCTTCCACGAACAAGGAATTAATGTTACTCTTAAGCCCCAGTCCGACCCAACGGCCTCCCGTGTTGTGGATGGGTATAGTGAGGAAATGCTTAAACGACTTTGGAATGGAATGCCACAAAGAGCCTATACAGAAAGCAAAAGAAAGTGGAAAGGGCGTCCTAAGCCGTCATTCCAAATACCGCAAGGAGTAGAAGGCAAGCTAGATACAAGTATACCATGGACCATGCAAGTAGAGCTAAAAGACTCTAAAGGCAATAAATATTATATAGACCAAGCAGAACGTTTTAATGCCTTTAATTTCAATAATTTTGAAGGATGGGCTTGCAATGCCGGTTACAGCGGACTTATAATACGCGAGCCTGACGGTAGCGTAAAAAGAAGTTATTCGTGCCATGATGTACCACTGGGCAATATCGAAACAGGGTTTGAGCTATTTAAGACACCTAAAACTTGTATTACAAAAAGTTGTGTAAGTAGTGCAGATAGTAAGATACCAAAAAGGAAGATATAGTGGAGTGGAACAATTTAATACAAGAACGTCATACTACATTTGCATGGGATGATTTCAAAGTACCAAGTAAAGAACTTATAGTTGATGCACTGAAAGAAGTACACCAACATATACCAAGTAAAAATTTACAGTTTCCATATCAAGTAAGATTAATCAGAAACGACGATCCTAAAATACGTAAAGAAATCATGACAATTTGTCATAGAAACAGTACATTGCCTATTGAAAATGATCCGGGAAATCCACAAGTTTTAGCACCTTGGCTTTTAGGATTTAATGCTAGATGGGTCGGCGACTTAGAAGTACGTTATGACACTGAAAGTAGTAGAGGAAAATTAGACGGCCTTGGCAAGGAAGTAAGAAGAACCAACGATAATGGTAGTCAAGCTCAAACAGAAAATATTGAAATAGGTATTTTTAGTGCATACATAATGCTTGCATTAGCCAATAGAGGTATACAGTCTGGTATGTGTCAAAACATTTGTAATAATTATACTAGAGCAGAAGAAATTTTTAAAATAGCCGAAGACGAGAGAGCGTTAGATTTTAGATTTATTATGGGAGTAGGGTATGGTAAAGATATGGATGTAAGGCATAATTATTTTGATCCTAGAAATGATAAACATAAACCTATACCTTTTGCTCCTGTAAATGTTGAAATTAGTTATCCAAGACCTGCATTTGAGGATATTATAAAAGGAACATAGATTGAGAACACAAGAACAAATACAAGCAATTAAAAATACACAAAGCAATCCTAAACAACTTTGGAATATGCTTACCCAAGATGATATTGATGTTCTACTAAATTATTATAATACAAGTGACAACGTAATAGAAAAAAATACCGGCCCTAAAGTCCTATATGTAAAAGAAGGTGAAGGTGTAATAGATAATATATTAGCTACTCTTAGGAAGTTATACGGAAATTTTGATTTGCGTTCAGCACATTTTTTTGATGTTACTAAGCCGCACATTATACACAACGATGATGACTTTGATTATCCACAGTGTTATAAAGCATTTGTGATACCATTGTATGTAGAAGGTGCTACTTGTGATAATGCTAAGTTTTTTGTTTTTGACCAGACGTATTATGGCGGACCTGCAAAGTTTGTGAATAGTGAAGATGTAACAAATAAGCCCATTCATTATAATACTTTTTTGACGGACTATAATGACATAGAAGATACAACAATAAGCACTATAGAAGATATACATCTACAATATCTTACACATCTTAAACCCAAATGGCTTGAAGGTTTAAGTGTAAAATGTTATTTTTCTTGGCATATAGGTAGTGTAATAGAATTTGATAGTCTACGCTTGCATTGTTCAAGCGATTTTAACAGTGCAGGAATTCAACGTAAAATAGGACTCAGTATTTTTACAAAAATTAATAACGATAAGTAAGTATATAAAAGGAAACATTAAATGATATTAGTTTATGGATATATTGCGTATTGGGTGCTTGCACTTGTAGGCATAACCTACGGCTATCATAGGTACTTTTCTCATAAGTCTTATAGTGCAAGTCCAGTGTTGGAAATTGTATTACTTTATATAGGTTTATTATGCGGTGGACGTAGCGCACTTACATGGTCGGGTGTGCATCGTATGCATCATGCATATGCTGATACACCTAAAGATCCACATAGTGTAAAGAATTATCCTTGGTATGTAATATTGTTCAGTCTGTGGAGTGTAGATAGTATACCACGAAAGTTTCTCATAGACTTGATACGTAATCCTAGAGTTATGTTCTTCCACAAATACGGAACATATATTTTTATTACACATTGGGTTATTTCTTTCTTGACTTTTGGATTAGATGCTGTTATAATTAATGCAATGCTAGTAGTGTTATCCTATCTTGGATTTGGTATATTGAACCTGTTTGGACATGATTTAGAAGGTCCTATAAACAATTTTTGGATTAACCTAATAGCACCGTTAGAAGGTAATCATAAAGATCATCATGAATATTCACAAAGAACTTGATATAGATTTAAAAAAATGCACAGATGAACAGATTAAGAATGTAGCAAAATTAACTGCATATCATTCTAATGTATTGTTACGCAATCAAGAACTTACAAAAGACGACTATGCTAGAATACTTGCTCTATGGGGAGACAAGACACAGCATCATGCTTGGTATGAAGATCCTGATTATCACCAAATACAATATGTAACAAACCGTGCTATGCCCGAATTAGGAGGCAAGCGTGGGATATTTCCACAAGGCGAACTTGAATGGCATTGTAACGGCACACTTGCACTTGATCCAGAAGACTGTGTAACATTGTATTGTGTTGTTCCTACAAAGGATAGATGCGATACTATATTCTTAAACGGCGTTGAAGCATACAACGACTTGCCCAATCATGTAAAGAAAACAATTGACAATACTATGCTAATGATTACAAGTGATGTAAGAAGTTTTCATAGAAGCAACTTTGAACATTTAATTACACGTACCGAACAGCCTCGTATACTTAATGACAACAGAGCATATACTATAAGCGAAGATCAAGTTACTGCGGATGAAGCAAAAGATCTACACAACATACAAGGACGCAAGCGTAGTAATGGTCCTATCTATCAAGAGATGATGCGTAGGAAACAAGAATTTAGCGTAGAAGGTCGATGGAAGTATACCTACAAAAAACTAGTTCATGAGCATACAGTAACAGGGCAAAAAGGATTATATTTTCCTTTCTTAAATGTAGCAGGACTACATGATATTCCAAAAGATGAACAAAAAGAATTATACGACTATCTAGTTAAACATTACTTAAAGTATGAATATAGTCACGATTGGAAAACTGGAGACTTGATGTTGTTTGATCAAACACAAGCACTACACAAGCGTCAGCCCTTTCCTGAAGTCGACGGTGAACAGCAAGATAGACTGTTGTGGCGAGGAGCATTTTACTATGACGGTGTACAGTAGAGATAGTGATGTAGAATATGTACACATGAACTGGCAAGTTCCTGTTGACATTATCGAACAAGAATACCTAGCAGTAAAAGATTCAATAATCATACATCGTCCTGAAGACGGCCACAAGGACTGGAAAGCAGTTACACTATACGGTGTTGGATCAGATAAAACAAATAGTCATTGGGAATACGGAAAGCGTGAACGCAAGACTGTAACAGACATAGGCGCACAGTGTCCTAAGACAATGGAATGGATAAACACATTACCGTTGGCACGTATTGATGATGTGCGTTTCCTAGTAATTGAACCTGGTGGATACATTGCTCCACATATTGATGTACCTGAGCAAAACTGGTTAGAACCTATTAACATCTGTATTACTTGGCCCGAAGGAAGCATATTCACACACAACGGAAAACAGTTACCTTACGCACCAGGTGTACCACTAGTTCTTAATATACATTACGAACACGATGTTAAAAACAATTCAGATAAACAACGACTACACTTGCTAATACACGCAAAAAAATCTAAGGAGTTTTGGAATGATGCAATCTCCTAAAAAAAACATGGCAGGCGTTATTAGTTTTTATCCTAGCGAACGTCCTGACCTAATAGAACAACTAAACAACCTACAGTTTAATGACAATGATCCTTTAAACACAAATTATAAAAATATTGATTGGCATGAGTTTCAAGTTATTAGTGTTTATGAAAACGATGGCATTGTACAAGGATTTAGTGTAGCATGGCACAGACCAGAATACTATGCAGAAAATGAAGTAAGGATTCTATCACGCTACTGGAAAGATACTAGCATTAGATTAACATGTACACATACTGAACTAAGTATGCCGCACTTGATTGATATGATTACACATCAAATGACTATGTGTAAAGAATTAGGATTTACTAGTGCATTTATAAGCCGAGAAAAAAGTCCAAGATACTTTCGCAAGCTAATTACTAGTATACAAGAAAAAACAAGCACACAATGGCATTTATATGATGATAGACAATGTGTGTGCATACCAGAAGCGCCGAGTTGTTGGCAATATAAAGCGAGTACCGAACTATGAAACGTAGAGAAGAACTTCCATTTTTTAAAAAATTACCTTATACATTTGATGTAGACCGCATTTTAAAAGATTTTAATTTAATTAAAGATAAAAATGATGATCTAACCATTGAAGGCGGTTACGGAGACTTAGTAGGTAGTAAAGCACCCAAGTTAGAAAATGCGTTTAGTATTGGCAAGTATACAGAGTATGTAGATGGAATGGTTAAAGGTGATTATACACAAGTTGGTATGACACAGTATAATCCAGATGCTGTAAACAGAGAATACAATATTAAAATCAGCAATAAACGCCCAGACGAACGTCATTATAATTCACTACGTCCTGAACTTGAAGGCAGTTATATACAAGAAGTTATGAATACATTTCGTGGAGAAGCAACTAGAACACGCATTGCTATTTTAAAACCAGGTGCTGCTATCAAACCACACATTGACTATAACACTGATTATAGTGTGAGATATCATATACCTCTTAAAACAAATGATCTTTGTGGGTTTGATAATGTAGACAAGGCAGGTAACAGAGAAGAAATACACATGGGGTTAGGCGAGTGCTGGTTTTTAAATCAAGGTTTTAAACACAGTGCTTGGAATAAGGGCGACACTGAACGTTGGCATTTGATTGTTAGTGTATTGACACAGGAAGATCTAGATGTATAAATTAGATAAACAATATAATATAGATCAAATTTTAGAAGAATTTAAAACTATTGTACACGATGTTGGATGGGATCCAGATGCGCCAAAGCATTGGAATAGTATTACATTGCAGTCTCCTAATGCAGATATATTTCATCAAGATTGTAGAGCAGATAACTTTTATGTACAGGATATTGATAAGTCTGTAGACTATAGTAAAGACAATGAATCATATAAAACACTTAACATTCCTGCAGACTGGGAACTATCTAAATTTATTGTAGAAAATAATTTAACAAGAACAAAGTTAATATCAATTGCTCCTGAATTTTGTTACAAAGTACATACAGATTGGACCAACAGAATACAAATGGCATTAGTTACTGATCCTACTTGTTATTACATAGAAGAAGGTATACCATATTACATACCTGTAGATGGATATGGGTATGTGACAGAAACAACTAAACCGCACACAGCAATAAATGCAAGTCATAATAATAGAATACATGTAATAGGATGCGTAGATAATGTGGCATAAAGAATATGATGTAGATATTAAAAAAATGTCTAACGAAGAATTAAAACAAGTTGCAAGAGATATTAATAAACATTTGGTTGTTGTTTTTAGAAATCAAAACCTTACACCCGAAGATGAACTTATGATTGCAAGTGTAATGGGTAATGTAAAAGCAAATACAGGTGAAAGCACAAGTGCTAAGGATAATTTAAGTCTTGTACCAGGTGTGCTAAGAGTAACTGGAGAATTAAATGATAGGGGACAACCTGGATTATTTGGACACGAAATTGAATTAGATTGGCATACGCATCATCCTACAGAAGAAAATAGATGGCCGTTTGTGTGGTTATATAGCGAACGTGGTAGTGAGGGAAGTAGAACAAGTTGGATTAATCAAGTACTTGCTTATAATGATTTACCTAAAGATATAAAAGAAAAGGTAAATGAAATAACAGTTGCTTGTGGACACAAAGTTGGAAATTTTAGTCCAAGTGAAATATTCCAAGACCAGATTATATATGACAATCCACAAAAGATAGTGCGAACAAATATTGAAAATCTTACAGGCTTGTATTTTCCTTTTTTACAAATATTTGATATCATAGAAGGCGCAACAAAAGAAGAATGGCCTGAACTATACAACTATATTAAAAATCATATTTTACAAGAAAAGTATATAATGCATCACGATTGGAAAGATGGCGATCTTGTTATTAGTGAACAATGGTTAAGCATACATAAACGTTGGACATTTGCAGATATGAAGACGAGAGTATTACATAGGATCGCATTAGATTACGAACACAGTTATGTATAACACAGGAAGATTTAGATGATTAAACGCAAAGTAAAAAACAGTTTTATAACCACTGACTATTATATGGATCCAAAATTTTGGGAATCATACATGACAGGAGACTGGCAAGACAGCAATCAATTGTACAGCGAGTATGTAAGTGATGCTACTGGTGGCAAACCAATGAACAAATTTTTTGTACAAGAAATACATAAGTTTGATAGACCATTACTAAAAGTTATTAAAAGTCTTTGGAACGAGTTTAATATTCGTCCTAGAGATTTTAGATGTAATTTTTTTAGAGTTTTAGAAGGCGGCAATCTTCCTGTACACGTAGATGTTAAGAGTGAGTGTAGTTTTCTTATTCCAGTGACTAAGAACACAGGCGCATTATATGTAGAAGAAAATGGAACTGAAAGTATTGTGTATGATACATTAACAGTGCTTAACACTAAATTACCACATGGTGTACAAGCACCTACACAAGAAAGAATTGTTTTCCATATGGGTATACATGATGTAAAATTTGGAGATTTGAATGTGGCATAAAGAATATGACGTAGATATAAAAACTATGTCTGATGATGAAATTAAACAAATAGCAAGAGATTATGAACACAGTTACGTATAGCAAACTAAATTTACCTAGGTTAGATTTACCAAAAATATGGCATACAAATGATGTACAACTGAAAGCAAAAGTTGGAGGGTATATTGCGTATTATGTGACTGACGAAGTTGATAAACAAATAAGGAGCTTATTTCCGAAAGAGTTTTTTCCTAAAAAAACTCATATAATTGCACAGTTTATTGACCCTCAATTAAACGGACTTATACATATGGATAGGCGTGAGTTTGCTATTAACTATGTGCTTAATAAAGGTGGCTTAGACGCTCATACAAGCGTTTACAGCAGTGATAGTGTGCTAGAGAGTACATATACGCAACAGGAGCAAGAATGGTACTTGTTAAATACATATAAGAACCATGCAGTACATAATATAACAGATACACGAGTTGCAATTAGTATAAGTTTTTATGAATTTGGAGACACACAATGGAGGTTTATAAATGAAAAATATGAAAGCAAATAAACCATTTGATGATGAAACACTAAAGAACATGGATATTATACATGATCCTAACACTAAGTTCTTTAAGGATCAATACGAGCCTAGTTACAGCATAGATAACTTTATTACAGAACAAGAACGTGTACAGTTGCTTGACTTTTGGTATAAAGAGTACAACAATGTTGGCTGGGAAATAAATGGACATATTGTAAACATTCCGCACCCTATACGCTACAGCGTAATAAATGATATTTTACGGTCTAAAGTATATGAACACTTTGGAGAAGATACTATATTTTATAGCGAAGTTTCGAATGATCCTATAAGTGTTGGTGATCAGATGTTTAAAAGTATTAGACCTTATGGATTACATACAGACAGTGTTACACATATTCCCGGCTATCGTCCTTATAAAGACATTATTTTACCATTAGAAATACATAATAATGTATCAATAGATTATGTAACTTTTAATCAACGTTATCGCGGAAGAGCTACCCATTTTATGAAAAATAGACATATTTCTAATTTTAGCGGTTATAGTAATACCTTTAGATTATTACCATATGAGCAGTACGGAGTTGAAGGTATAGAATACAATAAACTAGACTGGGCATGGATGGAACGTGAAATGCCTGAACACATACCTATGAGTATATACGAAGGATTAAGTATAGAAGAAGTGTTGCCCTGGAAATTGTGTAGTGGTATTGTACAAGATACAAGTGTATTACACGCACCGACAGATTTTAGAAAAAAAGGTTGTGAATGGAAAATAGCAATAACATTTCATTTAATGAAAAAGGATGAAACTTATAATAATGCTATAGAAGGATATCCTACATCTTTTAGCAGATATACTCTTAATCCGCCTTTACTGGAGAAATAAATGGAAGATAGATTTAAAAAATATATTAGGCACAATTTTATAGGTGGACATGAAAACGATCCTAAAATGTTTGTTCCTACTGACGAACAAATTCATTGCGAACAGCAACTAGCAATGTTAGGTGATTATGCTAAGTTAAACTTTAGTTTAGATATAGATAAATTTAATAGTGAGTTAGAACCATATAACGATAAATGGGTTGATTATCTTCCTAGAAAAGGCGAATACGATCCTAGATACGGGTTAATGTTATGGGGACTAGAAGGTGATAACTGTAATGATAGTTTAAGTTTGCCAGAAGCTAGAAAACGTGCTGGGCGTAAAGTAATGGAAGCAGATTTTTCTTATCCTACAAAATTATATAAAGACCTTACAAGTATCCATGATTTATGCGATTACTTTGCACCTTTAGGAAGAACATTTTTAGTTAAAGCAGACGCAGGAGCATATTTTCCACCACATAGAGATCATCAATATTTAACTAGAGATTGTTTTAGAGTGTGTGCATTCTTTGATAATACAGGTGACGAAGCATTCGAATGGGAACAAAACGGAAGAAGATTGCCGATTACTCCTGGAAATGTAATTTACATTGACACAACTAAAGTACATCGCACTCACTCTTGGGCAAATGGAAGTATTCATTTAATAATGAATATTCCAAAAACTTGGGATAATGTAATAAAATTAATAAGTGTTCTAGGTGTTTAGTTTAAGTCAACCCAAGCAGTGCCGTCATAACCTTGGAATTTAGCTCCTGTTGTATTAAACACCATCATACCTGCAACAGGCGCAGTAATAGCAGCATCTCTTGCTGCTACATCAGCATATACACCAGGCTTAATTGCGCCACCTACTTCTAAGTGTGCCGCAGGTTCTGCACTAATATTTGCTTGTCCCATACTAATTGCAACTTTACCAGTTTTATGGAATGTAACATAGTTATTGTAGTCGTATGTTCCACCTGGAGCATGTACCCAGATGTAAGTGTCTTCACTCATACTATGTGAACCAACAACAGTTTCAGTTGATGTATCGGTATCAGTTTTTTTGATCAACATACGACCAATACTTTGTGTAGTTGCAAGTGCTCCTGCGTTATCTCTGTTAAAAGTAAATCTTGCTGGTTGAGCGCCTACAGCGTTTGTTATAATTTCACCAGTAGTACTATTAATTTCTGGTGTAGTAATACTGTTGTTCAGTGTAATTGAATCACCTGCAAATGTTTCATTAATGGCATCTACCATTATACTAGAATCATCAGCAAATACACTACCTTGTACATCACCGACAACGCCACCTGTTACGTTACCTACAACATTACCTGTTACATCACCTGTAAGATCGCCTACAAACTCTGTAGCAGTAGCACTAACTAAGTTATTTAAAGTATTACTTTCTGCATCAAACACGATTGCTGAATCTTCGTTGTAGATACTACCTACAAAGTTCCCGTCAAAATCGCCATTAAAATCGCCACTATGCGATCCAATAAAATTACCTGTAAAATTTGTTGCATTAATAGTTATTGCACCAATACCGTTTGCATTTGTTATGTTAAACCCACTAGCATCTAAGTTGCCACCAAGTTCAGGAGTAGTGTCTGTAACTACATCACCACCTGCATTACCAGGCTGGAATTCACTAGCTGTATCATTCCATACAAGTACTTGACCGTCATTAATAACTCCAATTGCAACATCGCTTAGATCTGATATAACTGCACTAGTAAGATCTGGAGTAGCAGCATCTGTCGGCACCCAATTTGAGCTAGTAACATCCCATGCTAGTACTTGTGTATCAGTTGGTGGTGTTGCCGATACATCAGCTAGATCACTTAGTTCAGTTGTTGTCCCGAGAACATCACCTGGTTGGAATTGACTAGCAGTGTCATTCCATACAAGTATTTGTCCGTCATTAATAACTCCAATACCAACATCGCTAAGATCTGATATAACTGCACTACTGAGATCTGGAGTAGCAGCATCTTGTGGTTCCCAATTAGAATTTACATCGTTCCACCCTAATACTTGGCTAGCAGTTGGTGCTGTTGCTGCTACATCCCCTAAATCATTTAAAGAATTACTTGCAAGATCAAGTAATCCTGTGTCAATAGCTGTACCGCCTACAGTGGCTCCGTCTCCTACAAATACTTTTTTAGTATCAGTAGTGTAAATAAGTTCCCCGATTTCTGGGGTAATTGT
>Ga0209602_1003398_pt1 | contig 12289 bp, 10 predicted proteins | sample COGITO_mtgs_1205_3_FD_184810 | JGI IMG/M metagenome (GOLD analysis project Ga0209602, IMG submission 184810) | Pelagic marine microbial communities from North Sea - COGITO_mtgs_120524 (SPAdes) (version 2) | ecosystem: Environmental > Aquatic > Marine > Epipelagic ...
ACAGGGGGTTATCTATAGTTGGTGGAGGCGGCGGGAATTGAACCCGCGTCCGCTTGTCCGCTGCCTGCGGCTCTACATGCTTAGTTCAGTCTTTAAATTTAGCCTGCTGCAACCCGAGTAACGACGGGCGTTACAGCCTTTTCAAACAGTTTAAAGATGGACCTATGTATGCTCCTAGCTTTCAACACGTAATCCTCTAAAAACAGAGGATGTGTGACACATTGTGTGACAGTCAAAAGGTATATTCAAGAGTAAAAACTTAGGATTCCTACCCGCGAAAAAACACCCCCATGGGGTCAAATGTTATTAGACTTCAAAAAGACCGCTAAACCCTCAGTTTTTGTTGTTTTTTTAATGACTTGTTGCAAGTGCCTCTAATCAGACTTTAGGTGGCACAGTCAGATCAACGGCATCTTTCAATACCTGACTCAATCCATTGATTTCCTCTGGAGGAATTTTGACACCTACTATTTCCAAACTCCTTTCTAGAAAAGCAGCCAACTTAATTATCTCTACCGAACCATTCTCAAGCTTTTTTACTTTGGCCTTGTCGTTGATAGTAACGATAAATACTCTATCAGCATGATCTAAGTATCGTTCTAATTGTTCAGGTTTTGCTAACGTACCTCCTACCTTAGTATCAATTATAGTATCACCAAGGTAAAAATCTGGTTTACATCTGATGAAGTGGTCACACATATGATTGCTCATTAACTTATCCGAGCAAAAGTGGGTAGGCAGTGAGACCTCTTCATGTGAATCTTTTTCTATCATGTATTTGCTTAAAATATCTTTTACAAATCTTTGGAACACAAACCCACGATTACTGCGTTCAGACGGTGAAATAGAAAATACGTTAGGGTTTAGTCCGAAAAACTTTAAAGCACCCGCCCAATCAATTCCCGTATTCCTAGATTTAGTTAGTCTACGATGCCACCGTGAAGCGGCTGTCATAAGCTCGTAATGATTATTCTGAACATACTCCCGCGTTAGTTTGTTTTCCCCATCCTCTAGCGATTCTGCAACCAACTCTCTAAGCTGACCTAAGACTACCTCTAGTGGAGTATCATCTAGTATGCTTTGTATGCTACTCAATTGGGGAGTTAATATGCCAACACGCTTCAGAGTTCCTACCTCTCCAGCGCCTTCTCCCCATCGAGGGCTTCTAAGAGCGGCAAGTAGGGTTTTTCCAGCTGAGTCTGAATCTAATTCAGGTCTTGATAGATTTTCTCCATCCGCATATCGAGATAAAACCTCAGCCTGAATCTTACCGATTGACCAAGTTTTCTGACTTCTATGGTTAACATTATATTGTTCCAATAATTGCTCTTTATTTCTATTCCACCAATCAATATCATTCTTTAATTCGCCGGTTTCTCGCCAATACCTTAGATTAGCTACCATCACCGCTACTTTTTGATTGGATAGTTCTGAGAAAGGTACGTACTCTTGTTTACTAAATGCATTATGGAGTGCACGCTCTAGTACTCTATTCTTGCTCCTTATATCTTGAAATGACCATGCACCATTGTGTCGACGGTCAAACTCATCCAGCATTAAAATCGTTTCCAACAATGCCCGAGATGCGATTTTTTTTAGAACATCTCGTTTATAATCAATGTCGCATGCCGCGATAGCTTGACCCCAATCTCCAAACAGTCGAGATCCTTGAGCATAAACTGATTGTTTCGTTATAGTAAAAATCTCACATCCAGCATGCTCACAAATTAAATGACTCTTGGATATCAGTAATTTTTTAGGCAAAGGAATGCTAATCTTAACATTCATAGCGCCATCACTTAAGACACTATAATTTCCTCCTCCTAATTCAACTATATGAGAAATAAGTAATTTGAATGTTTCTTTGCGCTCATCATCGGTCTTACCATAATTCATTTGTCCCCTATGATGGTCATAGGATAATCCAGCCATCTCCAAAGCATCTTTCCATGATATTTTCTTTGCTGACAAATAAGAAGCTAATGCAGACTCCTCAGTTTCAACGTATGAAAAATTAAACTTTTTACTAGGAAAATTCTTCTTCAAGAAGTCTGAGTGCAACTTGAGAAGGCCATTTCGAATTCTCTCATCGATGGCATTAACTACAGGATTATGATTGTTGGACATGATTTCCATTCAAGCCTTAATTAATCAATTTCAAATCTACATTAATGAACGGGGCAAGTTAAGCTAATCTGACAACAAGTTCTCTATGATTGCCCAATTGTTTTTATATTTCTCAATAGACCATCCAGCATTAGAACTATGTGGAGGAATATGTATTGTGCGCATATCATTATCTTTGTGCGGGTTGCCGTCCCTGCCTGGGGTTTCTAACCATAGCTTATGAGACTGCTTAACATTCTTTGATACTTCGGAAGACGGAATAATGTAGTACTCAAAGTCATCCTCCGATTCAGCATGAGGAATGCCCCCCAAAACCCATATAAAATTGTCTCCGTAGTCCTTCTCAGCTTTCTTCCCTACAGACACTGTCCTGCTTCCTGGGACATACGTCTTTACTTGAATATGAACAAATTTAGTGCCTTCTACATTGCTGCAAAGAATGTCTGTATTGGGAGTATTGCCCATGGTAACTACAGCAACTAAGCCCCGCCTGCATAATTGACCAGCTATAAAGAACTGGCTTGCGCTACCTCTGGCATTCTTATGTATTTTTTTAGTGGCCATGAGAATAATTCCCTATTAGATTTCTTATTGCTTTATATATGGCGTAGGTCTCAACCCCTTCTTTAAGTATAGGGGGTGCGCAGGCTCACCCGACACATTTATTTTTAGGCAAGATAAGTTAGATAATTGTTTAGTTACCTCATCAGCACGGCCCAGGAATTTCCCATCGTTTCCCCAAGCTGCAACTACTAAACCTGCATCTCTGTGCAACTTAGATAGCCACTTATCATTAGCATCACCAACAGGGTCTTTCGCTTGCTTTAAGTCTTTAGGCTGAGTGGCTCTAAAGGCAAATAAGTTAGCCATACATAAACGTCCGTATCCCCATTGCTTCGCAAAATCGATGCATCTTGTAACCGTTGGGTCGTTTTCCGTTTCATCAGCTGTAGAGGGATTTAGACAAATAAACAGAACGTAGGGTTCAGTTTTATCCCATGTTCTCCATAACGCATAACGATAGGTCCTGCATGGTGAAAAATCTGCACTGGTCTTATCATCTACCGCTGATGAAACCATATGGCTATTCCTTATCAAGAGATCATTGCCATAAAGTCACTTTCTGAAAGAATTCTTATTTTCTGACCTTTCGAAATGAGTCCCTCTGCTTTAATCTGCTTTGAACTTTTAGCTTTGCCTGCCAATCGATCAATGTCTTGATCTCCCACTACCAGCAACGTGGTACTTTTAGTGACTCCTTTACCAACATCACAGCCCAAAAGCGCAGCCATCTTGGATGCTTCACCTTGCGTCACTGAAAGAGTGCCTGTGAAAACGACAATTTCTCCAAATAGTGCGCCATCTGGATTAACTTCAAAGCTCCTGCCATTCTTAGGAAGCCCACTAATAGACTGGCTAACTCTCTTGGGCCAATCATTGAGACTAATGCCTGATAACTTAATCGCTTCAATTAAAACTGCACCCGCAGCCTTTGCATCTTCCAATGCATCATGGTGTTTAAACTCAATCCCAACAGTCGCACACACGTTAGATAGTCTATATCCTTTCTTAGCAAACTCCGGCCAAGTGCGCCGTACTACTAAAGTTGTATCCAACCAAGATTCAACATAAAACTCTAAATTTAATTTGGAGAAGATTTTTGAAAGAGAATTTCGATCGAATGGTCCATGACTAATAACTATATGGTCTTTAAAATAACTTGTAACTTTCGCCGCTACCTCTGAAAAAGTTGGCGCGTCTTTAACATCAGCGTCTGTAATACCATGAATACGAATATTTGTTCTGTCGAAATGACTCTGAGGATTAATAAGGCTTATCCATTCATCCACCATAACTCCTTCTTTGAAAACAACTATCCCAATTTGACAAATCGATGAAATATCACTGTTCGCTGTCTCAACATCTACCGCTACAAAATCCATATGACTAATCCTTTGTTGACTATCCGTAAACCTCTAATTGACTACCTTTTCAAATGCTCGACGTTGGGAACACCCGCGGGATACTCTACCAGCCCGGTTTCTATCTTGCGCCAGATATTTCCATCAGGACGATTAACGTCAAGACGTTTACACAGTTTTGCAATCGCTACGTCACTCTTACCAAACATTAAAGCCAACGTTACCATTGGTGCAGACCATACCAGCTTCTCTAGTGTCTCTCTGTTAACCCTCTCCCATTCTTGATGAAGAGATTTGTATTTCTTAAAGATATCGGGGATTTCGTCGGTATAACGAAGAATGTTTTTGCAATGCCCCGGGTAGGCATCGATAAATTTTTTATCTTCATTTTCTTTATCTTCTCGCTCTTTACGAACCTGCAACTCAAACGCATCGTTGCGCTCTTGATGCTTGGCTTTATTGTTAACCGCCAACTTATCGATCCGCGCCATTAAAAATTCGTCTTGCTTAGCTACCTGCTTAATATTGAAAATACATAACTTATTCGACATCAGCACAAATGACATAGCTAAGTACTCAATAAAATCAGTCTCATCTTCGAATTTAGTTCGATCGCTTAGATCAACATGGTCCGGTCTTGGTAACAGTCTAGTATGTGTCTGTACATACCAATCTAGTTCCCAATCACAAACGCGCCCTTTTAAAAAGTCACGAAAAATTCTATCAAGATCCTCCTTTTTTTCTCGAAAACCCTTTCTATGCCAAGAAATATTTTCAAACTTTAGGCGACTGTGTTGTCCTCCATAAGAAGAGTTTAAGGTTTCTAAGTACGCGTATATATAGATAACTGCAATCTTGTGCTTGTCTCCGCGACAAGCATTCATCATTGCACTTGTGGTGGTCATTCCGTCAAGAAAATGGCCAAAGTAATGATACGGCCTAAAGTACCGTAACTGGCCCATTTCTGTCTCGCTATAGACTCCTCCCTCGTAAAGTAACGCACATTGAAGGTGAAACTGAAGGTTGGCTAGATCCTCTCTCTCAAACCAATTTGGATCGAGATTATTCATATTAAAGGGCATTGATAATTTCCAAGAGAGACCTTTTGCTGATGGATTAAATATCTTAATGTCTTGAAATAATCTGTCCCATACTGCATCGCCACCTTCAACTAGTGCCTCGGTCACCTTAATAAAATCATCTACCAAAGACGTTAGTTCTTCATTATTTATATCCGTCATTTTAATAACTCCTTTAGTGCACTTTTAATAATAGCAGGCCATAACCTAATCGCAGCCTCACAATGCTCTAACAGCCTCCAGAGCAGCCTCAAGTTCATGGTTATTCATATCAGCTCGCGGTTTACCAAACTGTAGCTTTATCCACTTATTAATCTCTTCAGAGGTCTGGCCATAGCGATACGCTTTTTGGTTGACCTCTTTCTTAATCGTCTGCCTCAGTTTTTTCATCCTCTCCGCAGGTGTAGGTGGGCGTATTGGCTCTTGAGTGTTCGATTGAAAACTCTGAGCAATTTCTGATGCCTGTTCATGCGTAATCTCTGACCCAATAATTTCTTTGAGAGAGTTTTTAACAACCTCAGCAGAGAGGTCCTTACCTGTATCTAGATCAGCCCACTTAAAACCCTGTATTAGAGACTTAAGTGGCATAACGTGGTCAAAATCTGAGTTGCCCGAGGATGCCCTCTCGGTCACTTCATCTTGCTCACGGGTTGCCTGGAGGTCTTCTAGTCTGATTCTTTCTAGCACCTGCTCCATCTTTTTGTCTTGTAATGAAAACAAATGACACTTTTGGCCTGGGGGTGCTGAGGGGTCATTCCTAGTGCCCCTAGCTATGGCCTGCTCAATCCAAGGTTTGGATCGAATATTTGTTAGCAAACACACAACACCAATCGACTTACAATCCAGACCCTCGTAACACATCTGACAAGTTACCAATATTTCTGAGCTTTTGAATCTGAAATTATCAGTCGCAATTGCTGCTCCCTTGGGGTCAGCAGATGTCGCTATTTCAACTCGTCTATTCATACTCAAAATTAAGCCGTGAAGACGTCTGGCTGCATCAATATCTTTAGCAACAACCAGGCACTTTGTCTTAGGGTTGGTTTTCTTTAGTTCATCGAATTTCCTTAAGCTGGTTTTGAGAATTTCAACACAAGCATCCGTCTCAAGTGATGTCTTAATCGCTGCACCTATCTCCGAATCTCGCTCGATACACTTTATACTCTTAAACTCATTCTGCTTACCTCCCTTCTCCCAAAGTCCTGAGGTATCGGCCAAGTAATTCTCAACAGGAATTAATGCTCCATCTCGCAAGCCATCTGCGCGTGTGTACTTAATATGTCTAATGTTCTCTAAATTTGGTTCATACTGCATTTGAAATCTCCTTATAAGGTAGGAAGGCAATCTTTTTACCATCGTGACGCTCTAGCGTGCCTGTCATAAATAAAACAAAAGTCGCCTGTTGATACAGTGGCATCAATTGCTTATGCCAATTTGATCCTTCTGACACATGATGAAACTCATCTAGACAAAGTAAGTATCGACTACGTCTAAACTCGTCATAGTTAATACCAGACCGATCTGCGCCTATCGCTTGATAGGTCGTCGCGTATCCACTTGTGCCTCTGCAGGGGTCAATATCATTGGTAGCCGCATTCATAGAAAACTTATGGCCTAACAGAGACCTGAAAAATGGGTCTTCAAATCCCTCTGCACACTGCCCAACCAAATTATCTTTAGGGCAGACAACACATAGACGATCGACCACATTTGCGTTGTGTAACTCTTGGAAGGCAATTAATGGCAGAATACTTTTCCCACCGCCACAGGTTATGTCAGCAAATATTTCTTTATCAGCTAATGGGCCGCCCGATGACTCCTGAATAATCGATCGAACTTCTGTCTGGAGTGCACTTTGATGAGGTCTTAACATAGGTTCATTAAGCATCGTATCGCCCTCCTTTCTTTCGATTACATCGCCGACAAGTAGCCTGCATTAGGTGAACATTGGTATCTTTGGTAAGACGATACGGTTTGATGTGGTCAGCCTCCCACCATTGATCCAGTGGGGACTTGCATATCGCACATAAACCTTGGGCATATATCCACAAAGCATTGCGCGCATGCTTACTAGTGAGAGTGCGTTTCATGATACTGCACCTCCACTAACTAGACGCTTAGGTGTTTTCTTAGTTGTAACGATATTCATTGCATCGCAGTTCTCGCACAGTAAAACGGGCACTGAGATGACTCTGAAGGAACTCATTCCTTTGTTGATGTTTTTTAGGGGGCAAGCGCACGCTTGACAACTTAGCTGCTTTATTAAATGTGTCATAAAATGTTTCCAAAGTGGTTAAAGGTTTTAACGTTTTGGAGACAAGGCAAGATGTGCTAGAATAATCGCTCCTACACGGTGTTAAGCAATCTTGCTTTGACTCCCTGAATTTCCACCCCTTCGGGGGTGGGTTCTAAAATTTTAAAATGGAATGTCATCCTCCTCTTCTATTGGCCCAGTACCACCAGCTTCGTTCCAAGGCGTGAACCAAAAGTTTTCAGCCCATTTTTCTCTACTATCTACATCAGACATATCGAGAGTATGCTTTTCTAGTTTGCACTTAGAAACATTAAGCAGTACAGCCTCTGCATCTACTGGAGCTATTATAAAAAAATGGTCTACGACAATAGGCTTGTATTTAAACGAATAAGACCGCTGATGACTCCTATTAGTCTTGTACCCGTGAGGTGCTTCACCAACCCACTCCTCAGAAATTAATACTTCTCGAGATACTGTTTTATAAAAAATTTGATAGTCCTCACCAACCGTTTTAAGGTCTACTTTTTTGGCTTTGACTGCAAACTCAGCATTACCTAAGAGACCTTCAAGAGTATCACTTGTTGTCTTTTCCTGGTTTTTCAACTCGGCATATTGTGCTAAATCTGCCTGGAAGGCTGTCAAGGATTTTTTATTGCTTTCACTTGTTACTATTTCAGGATCAATCAGACTGATCCAGATGTTGGTAATATTTTTGGGGCAAGGTCTGTCCATAACAAACGAAAAATTACGCGAATACTGTTCTTTTTCTTTCTCATAAGCCATTTTTTCAGTTAACTCTCGCTCAGTTAAATAAAAATCAGGCTCTTGATATTCAGATCGGGTATAAAACATTTTTATCATATCTGAACTTAAAGGCTGCAAAAGAAATAGTTTAGAAATATGGTTGCCCCGCAACGTATGCTTCGGATTCAACTCGCCGTCATCTCCCATAAATATTTGTGGCTTTCGTGATTCCGATGCCATAGGTAAATTTTCATTCAATAGGGTTAAATCTTCGATTACATCCATCGGGTTCAAGTGCAGTTGGTTGGAAACAATGAAGATCGTGGCTAATGAAAACTCTGCGTCTTCTTTAGTTAAGTTATCTGTCTCGGTCCTCGTCAAGCCACTGTCTCTCAGAGAATTTAAGGTGACCGTTCTTACTCGTTTTTCCAGCCTGGTATCCTCCATTGCTTTAACGATTAATTCGGTCTTAATTTTGTATTTCATATTGCGTTTTCCTGAGTAGTTATAAGCAATATAATACCAAAAACAGATATAGTCAACCAAAATTACAGATTATATTAGTAAAATGGCAAACATATTATTTTATGGAAAAGAAAATCAGCAGACATTGGTTTTCATATGAAGGTAAAAGTGGCAGACATTGGGCTTTTCATAAAAACGAAAGTGGCAGACTTAACTTCGGAGAGAGTGTCGACTTGTGCGATAATAGTAACTTAGATTTTGCATGGCCGTTTAACCATGGATGGATTGAGATTCGATTGGTATCAACCTACTGACGCCGACTTTATAGACGAGTTGGTAGCGACAGTAATAGATACAGTTAATATAAAAAGAAGCACTCGGGGTTTAACCCCTGAGCAAGCTGTTGCTCGAGCCGAAGAAGAACAGTTAATCGCCAAGCATCTCATCGGTTCTCTCTATCATGCATACTCAAGCGTCACTTCAAACAGCTCACCAACACCCATAGTCATCCCAAGAACCAAAGATTCATACGCAAAAAACAGCAATGATCCAACTAAAGTTAATTACTCTTATCGCTACTTCGATAATGTCTATAAGGCTTTAGTTGAACTCAAATGGATCGAGGTATCTAAGGGCATTGAGTCTAAAGGTTACACTCGAGCCCATGCCTCAGGTCAACTAGCTAAAACTTTCAATCGGATTGGATTGGTTTGGACCAAACAACAACCTATAGATGAAAGCCGTCTTATTGTTCTAAGAGACAGAGAACTAAAAGCCTCCTCCGCTGCAAATAGTCAAAGGCAAGGTAAGAACAAAAGGTATCGTAAGTTCAACCTGCCAACTCCAGAGACACCAGAAGTTCAGCAGATGGCTAAGCACCTCTACTATTACAACGACGTTTTAACCAAGCATTGTGTCTCCTTTAATTTGCCAGATCGCAAAATACTGAAGATAGCCAAAGATATGGCTGGCCGTGAAGACACAAACAAGATGAGTCTGATTGATTTCTCTAGGACTCAAGTCAGGCGAATATTCTCAAGAGGCTCAATGTCATTTGGTGGTAGATTGTATGGCGGCTGGTGGCAGAGTATCCCTAGTGTCTATAGACCCCACATTACTATCGATGGCCATATGACCTGTGAGGTAGACTTCAGCACAATATCATTGAGAATTATCTATGCGTCAGTGGGAGAGTCTATTGACCCTGAGGCTGACCTTTATCACATAGGATTACCTGGCTGGTCTGGAGAAGCTGACCCAAGACGTAAGCCAATAAAAGTCTTTGTAAATGCCATGATGAATGACCAGAGTGGCAACTATAGACTTCCTAAGACTACTCTTGACTCCATAGGTATAACTCACAAAGAACTAAAAGCCAAAGTCCTAGACCGCCACAGTAAAATTGCAGAAAAACTTACAGATGGCGTTGGCTTAAGTACTCAACTTATAGACAGCCAAATAGCTGAAAGAGTTGTCTTATCGATGCTTGCACAAGATATTTTAGTCCTACCGATACATGATAGCTTTATCGTTAGACGAGGCATGGGGCAGGCACTTAAGACAACCATGCAGAATGTCTTTGAGCAAGCCACAGAATCAAGAGGTAAGGTAACTACTGACCACACAAGAGCACCCGAGCAATTTGGTATGACTAAAGGTGGAATTGAAGCCGAAATCCTAAAAGACAAAGAAGACCCTAGCTGGGGCATCGTAAGTTCCGATTCTTTAAGAGAAGCCATATCTCAAAAGCCAGACAACAGTGAAGGTTACTTACGAAGCTGGAAACAATGGTCTCAAGGCTCACCAGAGAGACTTTGGTTATCTGACAGCCAACATAAAGATGTCATAGGTTACTTAAGAGCACCTTTTACTAAATATCCTACTAGCCTCATATAAGACCTTTAGTACGACTAAGGATACCTAATCTATAGTTGTTTCTATAAGTGAGGCTGTATTGGTAAGAGCCTAAGTATAATTTAGCAACCATTATCCTAAGTAGCCGTTAACTAAGCAGCCCATCATAAAGGATTAGCCTTTAAGACCCCTTAGCGTCCTTAGGAGACCTTTAGTTGATTACAATTACATTACATTTATGTGGCTTAACTAAGTAGTGACCTTCGATATGTTATGGTCCTAAGAGACTCTAGTTTTAGCCGCATTTATGATTCTTTCTATGCTGCTCAACTAAAGGTTCACTTAGGTCACTTTAGTCTTAACTAGATTATTTGGCTGTATTGGTAATGGTTTTGCTAAAAGTTAACTTAAGCCACTATAGTTTTTACTTCAATGTTGGCTGCATTGTTATCTGCATAACTAAAGACTCACTTTGGGAGAACTAAAGTACACTATTGTTCACAGTTTTCTATAGGATTACCCTCATTACCCGGAACAGGTTCGCCAATTATTCAAGCTCCCGATTTAATCAATAAAATCAATGTCTTATGCCAATAATTTTGACATGAGTTAATTTTTTATCTACAAGTGGAAGTGTAGCTTCCCCAAAGATTCGGCTAAAACAGTCACTGGTATAGAAGAGCCATAGCGACCAAAAGTTTCTCCTATTTGTTCATGCCCAAGCAGTTCCCTAATGTGTTCATTCGGTACACCACTCAGCGTCAATTTATCTCGCAATGTATGTCTAAAAGAGTGAAAAACCTTAGTGCCCTTAGGAAGCCCTAGGGAGGCTTTATAGCCACTAAACCATCTTGAAGGGAGATGCCCAAGATTCGTGTTAATACGCCTCAGATCGAACAAAAAGTGTTCTCTCGAACGCTTATTTACTATATCTAGAAGTCCTAGGTTAATCAGCTCACTATGGACTGGAATCTTCCTAATCGAGCTAGGTGTTTTGACTCTATTTTGGGTGTCTCCTTCGCCATGGATATCAATATAATGGCAGCCATCAGCCACCTTAAAATCTTGGGCTTTTAGTTGGCATAATTCTTCTAATCTAGCGCCTGTATATAAACCCAAAAGAGGCAGCCAATATTGCCAATCATGAGCATACTTTTTGTCTTTATAGATGGCTGTCCCGAAGAGTAACTTGAGGTCATCATCAGTGAATGGGCTTCGCTCTGAACGTGCAGAATGGACTCTCTTAGGGGCAACGCCAGAGAATGGGTTATCCTCTCTATAGCCCTGTGTTACTAGCCAATTGAAGAATGAGGACACTCGGCCCATGATGTTTCTGACTGTCTCTAAACTAATCGACACACACCCTTCCTCTACTAATTGCTCTAGGGTTTTCTCTTTGCGTTTACCCTTGTATCTATTGGCCGGATAACTGAGTAATGTCTGCTTGTAGCCACGGACAACTGACTTGGTTACAGCGGTAATAGGTATGTCTCCTATGACCTCTATAAATTGCTTAAAAGAGGCTTCATTCTGTGCGGCTGTTCGCACCCCCCAGTTCTCAAGAACTTGTTCCTTCTTATATAAAGAGAAACCTTGGGACAACAAGAGTGATGACTCATCTGATTGCACTAACTTGAGAGCATTACCTCTTAGCCGCGTACTGCTGCCACCCATCTCAGAGACTTGCTGTCTTAGTGTCTGCTCACAAGTCTTGGGGTTGGAAAAGATAGGGGCTAATTGGTTGACCTTTTGGAAGGCTTCCATCGGGTCTTTAGTGGCTAATGACTGTCGAATGAACTGGTTATTCCAACGAAGATTTAGGTAGTAAACGCCACCTCTAACAA
>Ga0209602_1003429_pt1 | contig 12235 bp, 15 predicted proteins | sample COGITO_mtgs_1205_3_FD_184810 | JGI IMG/M metagenome (GOLD analysis project Ga0209602, IMG submission 184810) | Pelagic marine microbial communities from North Sea - COGITO_mtgs_120524 (SPAdes) (version 2) | ecosystem: Environmental > Aquatic > Marine > Epipelagic ...
AATAGGCTGGCAGTAGATAGTCAAGAACTTTACATTGGTAACGGTAGCGTAAGTGAAGGTGCACCTGCTGTTGGTAATACAAAAATATTAACAGAAAACGAAAACATTTTTGACTTTGCAAATGATTACGAATACAAAACAGCCGATCCAACTATAACAACGGGCAAAGACAGTAATAATCCTATACAACGTACACTACAATCTAAAATGGACGACTTTGTAAATGCTGAGGACTTTGGCGTTATTCCTGGAACAAATTGTACACGTGAACTACAGAACGCATTACTACAATTATTTCCTAGCGATATTCAAAACACATCAACAGCAAAAAGAGTTACACTATATTTAAAGCCAGGAATATATACTCTTTCAAGTACAATTTATATTCCGAGCAACACCACTATATGCGGTGCAGGCAAGAATAACACTAAGTTTGAATCAACAGCTGATGTTGCTTTTCAAATGATTAACTCCTATGATGTAAACAATGGTGGTGCTCAAGTGTCAATTGACTGGGCAATGTCAGCTGCTGCCTCTGCATATACAAGTGTAACAGGCGCAGGTTTAACGACTACAACAGCTAGTAATCGTCCACGTAATATTAGATTAGAAGGCTTTACTGTAAAGTCATTGATAAACGATTGTACCCTAGTGCAGTGTGATGCACCCTTAGATTGCACATTAACAAATATGGGACTACATGGTATTTGGGCAATGAACGATCCGCTATATCCTACAAAGGCAGCACTTGTTGTTACAGCAGAAAATAATACTAGCACTAAACATTTGTCATTAATTGATGTAGAGTTTAAAAATACTAACGTAGGTATATTATCTAATTATGATGTACATAACATACATTGTAACAAATGTTCGTTCCATACGCATAGTAGAGGTATTATATTTGGACAAGCAATTCTAAGTGTAGATGGTAGTACTAACGGTCCACAGAATGCATTAATTGAACACAGTAATTTTGAAAATATAAACTTAGAAGCAATACTAGTCGATAAAGGCAGTAACAATAGAAGTAACGAAAACACTTTTATTGCATGTGGTAACAATGGTGGTAGCGAACTTAATCAAGCACATCCAGTAATTAAATTTACAACGCCTAATAACGAAAGCACACAAGATTGGTTTAGTAGAACTGATAGTGCAGGTGATACAATAACGTATCAAAATATTGACTATAAGCCAGAAGTAAGTGGTCCAGGACGTCATACTCAAAGACGTAACATACATAAATTTTTAATTGAAAATTTATCATCTGTATCAAAAGTTGACTTTATTAGATTACCAGCAGACGCAGACCGTACAGTGATTATTGATTATGACTATAATTCACAGGCTGAAACTGCAAGACGCAACGGACGAATGGTACTAACATATAATTCAACAGATAATAGTATATACTTAGAAGACGACCATAATATTGTAGGTGCTAGTGCATTAGATGGTGTAACTACTTTACCAAAACTGAGGTTCTTTACACGATATGATGCTAATATTAATACAGCAATAATAACATTTCAAAATCAACTAGACGAAAGAGTAGGTGCAACCTACGAAGGTGCAAATTTTAACTTTAAACTAACATATGTGAATTAATGTTTAATCAAAAATATGAGGACAGGCTACAATCTTGGTCTGCTTTCCGTCAATTACTTGAAGATAGTAACGATCCATTACAAGATGTAGTAGCTAAGTACAGTCAGGCTCCTACAGTTAGTATCCACACGGATCCTTATAACAAAAACATCTGGCCAACGCCGTGGCAGTTAATACAGGAGAACCAATACTGTGAGTTCTGTATCGTATTAGGTCAGTGTTATTCTTTACAGTTAACTGAACGCTTTAAAGAGGTTGACTTTGAGATACATATCAGTATAGATAAAGAAAAAGCAATTGATTTTTATCTACTTCACATACAAGACAGGGTTATAGGATATGATAAACTTAGACACATTAGTGACTATGAATTACCAAAAACAATCGAAACTCAGATTAAATATCCAATGCCTAAAATACAATAAATATCAAATAACTTAACAAATAGAAAGAGGAGTGTCATATGGCCAACGGTATCCATATCATCAAAAGAAACGGCGATAAAGAATTACTCAACATCGATAAAATACATTTCGTAGTTGAAGAAGCATGTAAAGGACTAGCTGGAGTAAGTAGCAGTCAAATTGAAATGAATGCTAACTTGCAGTTTTATGACGGTATGAGTACAGCCGAAATACAAGAAGTATTAGTGCGTAGTGCAAATGATCTTATTAGTTTAGATGCTCCTAATTATCAATATGCAGCGGCACGATTATTGTCCTATGGACTATATAAAGATGTTTTTGGTCAATACAATCATATTTCTTTAGGTGATATGTTAAGCAACAATATCGAACGTGGATTATATGATCCATCTATACTTGATATGTATAATGAAGATGAAATTGAGATGCTCGATGGATACATTAAACACAAGCGTGATGAAAACTATACTTATGCTGGCCTACGTCAAGTAGTAGACAAATACCTTGTTCAGGATCGTTCATCAGGACAAATATTTGAGACTCCCCAGTTCATGTACATGATGATTGCTGCTACATTATTTGCACAATATCCTAAAGAGGAAAGATTACATTATGTAAGGAGATATTATGATGCGACCTCACTTTTTAAAATCAATATCCCAACGCCAGTCATGGCAGGCGTCAGAACACCTGTGCGACAGTTTGCTTCGTGCGTCCTTGTTGATAGCAACGACACCCTTGATAGTATCTTCGCTAGTGATATGTCGATTGGTAGATACACTGCACAACGAGCAGGTATCGGCATCAATGCAGGACGCATCAGAGGTGTCAACTCAAGAATCAGAGGTGGAGAAGTAGCGCACACAGGTATCATTCCGTTCCTAAAGAAGTTTGAAAGTACAGTGCGTTGTTGTACACAGAATGGTGTACGTGGCGGTAGTGCAACTACACACTTCCCGTTTTGGCATCAAGAAATTGAAGACATTCTTGTACTTAAAAATAACAAAGGCACAGAAGACAACCGTGTACGCAAGCTAGACTATTCGATTCAACTTAACAAGACAATGTACGAAAGGTTGCTCAGCGGCGGCGACATTACATTGTTTAGCCCCCACGACGTGCCAGGATTGTATGAAGCATACTTTGGTGATCCAGCAGTGTTCCAAGAACTATATGAAAAGTACGAACGTGCATACAGCATCAAGAAGAAAACTATTCCAGCTATGGAGTTGTTTAGTGCGTTGATCAAAGAACGTGCTGAAACAGGACGCATTTATATTATGAATGTTGATCACTGCAATACACACAGCTCATTCAAAGATACAGTGTACATGAGTAACTTGTGTCAAGAAATAACATTGCCAACTAAGCCATTAGAACATATTGATGATGAAGAAGGCGAAATTGCATTGTGTATTTTGAGTGCTATCAACGTAGGTACACTAAAGAACTTAGACGATTTAGAAGAACTATGTGAACTAGCAGTAAGAGCACTTGAAGAAATAATCGACTATCAGCGTTACCCAATCAAAGCAGCAGAAATTTCAACCAAAGCTCGTCGTTCATTGGGCGTAGGTTACATTGGTCTAGCGCATTACCTTGCGAAGAATAAAGTAAACTATGCAGATCAAGAAGCATGGAACTTAGTACATGACTTAACAGAAGCATTCCAGTATTACTTGCTCAAAGCCAGCAACAAAATAGCGCAGGAGAGAGGCGCTTGTGAGTACTTTAATCGCACTAAATACTCAGACGGGATTCTTCCTATTGATACATATAAGAAGGACGTTGATACATTGGTGGAAAACAAACTTAATTATGATTGGGCATCTCTTAGGAAAGACATATTGGAATTCGGACTTAGGCACAGCACTTTGTCCGCACAAATGCCTTCGGAGAGCAGTTCCGTTGTGTCGAACGCAACAAACGGAATCGAGCCACCTAGAGGATACTTGTCCGTTAAGAAGTCAAAGAAAGGGCCTCTTAAACAGATTGTTCCACAATATCAAAGCCTTAAGTCGCACTACACCTTGTTGTGGGACATGCCTAGCAACGAAGGTTACATCAACGTTGTTGCGGTAATGCAAAAGTTCTTTGATCAAGCCATTAGTGGCAATTGGTCATACAATCCAACACACTACGAGAACAATGAAGTTCCGATGAGTGTTATGATACAAGATTTGTTAAACACTTATAAGTATGGTTGGAAGACTTCATACTATCAGAACACTTATGATTACAAGACTGATCCAAGTGAGTTAGAAGATGAGCCAGCACATTCAATAGGATGGCACGACAATCAGCCCGAAGTGCAGCCATATAACTTAGGCACTGAAGATGATGAAGCTTGCGAAGCATGTGCAATTTAAGGTTGACAGTAGATAATAATCATGTATAATAATAGTACATGTCGGTAATAGAGAGAGATAAATGGCAAAGACCGTATTCAATAAAGAAAAAGTAGACTTCACGAAACAGAACATGTTCTTCGGTGAAGATCAGAACACACAGCGTTACGATACATTTCGTTTCCCTGTGTTTGACAAACTTAACCAAACTATGCTTGGTTACTTTTGGCGCCCGGAAGAAGTAAGTCTACAAAAAGATAGAGCGGACTTTGCTAACTTCCGTCCAGAGCAGAAACATATTTTTACTGCTAACTTGAAATACCAAACACTACTTGACAGTGTCCAAGGACGTGGTCCATGCCTAGCATTTTTGCCGCATGTTTCACTTCCTGAACTGGAAGGCTGTATTGTTACTTGGGACTTCTTTGAAACAATCCACTCACGTAGCTACACACATATTATGAAGAACGTGTATGCTGACCCTGCAGAAGTGTTTGACACTATTCTAGATGATGAAAAGATCATTGCTCGTGCAACAAGTGTTACCAAACACTATGATGCATTTACAGAAGCAGCTGATGCTTACACACACCGTGGTGAAGGCTCAATGCGTGATGTTAAGAAGAAACTGTATCTTGCAATGATGACTGTTAACATTCTAGAAGGCTTGCGTTTCTATGTGTCATTTGCATGTACATTTGGCTTTGGCGAGCTTAAACTAATGGAAGGGTCTGCAAAGATTATTTCATTGATTGCTAGGGACGAAGCACAGCATTTAGCACTTAGTACACATATTTTAAAACTTTGGGCTCAAGGCAAGGACGATCCAGAAATGGCCGAAGTTGCTAAAGAGTGTCAAGAAGAAGTGTATGAACTGTGGCGCGAGTGTGTAGCTGAAGAAAAGGATTGGGCAGAGTACTTGTTTAAAGACGGTTCGATGATTGGACTAAACACAACATTGCTTAACCAATACGTAGAGTATATTGCAAACCGCAGATTAAAGGCGCTGGGTATGCAAGCAATTTTTGATCAGCCTGTAAACACTAACCCACTACCTTGGACACAGCATTGGTTGTCTAGCTCAGGCTTACAGGTTGCACCACAAGAGACAGAAGTAGAGTCTTATGTAATCGGCGGCATCAAACAAGATGTAACAACAGATTCGATTAAAGGATTCAGTTTATGATTGAAATTTATGGTAAACCAGCATGTCCGCATTGTGATCAAGCAAAGCGGCTTTGCGAACAGCGTGAATTAGAATACAAATATTTTCAACTAGACACAGACTTTACTCGTGAGGAAGTACTAGAAATGTTCCCTGGAGCACGTACTTTTCCACAGATTAAAGTTAATGGAACATCAATAGGCGGTAAGGATCAGTTAGGTACTTACTTAGAAGAAACAGGCTACAACGGAACAGGACACACACTATAATGTTAATTGAAACACCATACAAAAATTTAGACACAGTAACATTAAAACTTACTGATAGCTCAGAAATTGTAGCACGTCTAGAAGACGAAAATGACACTCATGTGACTTTATATAAACCACTAGCATTAATTGCAACAGAACAAGGCATGGGATTATCTCCATTTGCATTTACTATTGCAGCAGATGCTAAGGTTAAAATAAATAAAAGCACAGTTGTTTTTGTACATAAAACTGATAGCGAAATGGCTAAACAATATACAAAAAGCACTACAGGAGTGTCACTTTAATGCCACTAGCGGCTAGAAAAACAGATGCAGTAGCAACAGGTCACGGTTGTGACGGTACTACAACATTAGCAACACCTGGCCAATCAACAGTCTATATTGAAAATCTATTAGCGTGTAGAATTACAGACCGTACTGTTTCACATGATATAACTTCAGGTGATGATTGTGCTCCGCACACTGCACCTATAAGTGGATCTAGTGGTACAGTTTATATTGCTAATAAAAAAGCAGCACGTAGAACCGATGCGTGTGATGCAGGCAGTATAACAGGAAGTGCATCTACAGTTTATATAGGTTAATTATTTAAAAGGAGAGAAACATGACAAATCACGACGAAATTGTACAAGCATACAACAACTATCTAGCAGAACATGCAACGTTTGAAGAAAAAGGCGTTAAGGCTGCGGCAGCTAGAGCTCGTAAAGCATTAGGCGATCTTGGTAAACTTACAAAAGAACGCCGTAAAGAAATACAAGACAAAAAGAACGATATGTAATGCAAGGACAACGGCGATGGCTTAAATTATGGGCTAGAACCGTTGGCATGCCTATCGGCATAAGTGACGACGACAAGCCAGAGTTTCTTCCTATTACACAAGATGATGTAAAGAAGGCTTTGGCTTTTCGTACCTTTTGGATTGTATTGCATGTACTAACATGTTTTATGATTATAGCAGGTAATGGAAAGACTATGGGATTTTGGTAGTATGTTAGCGCTCTAACTGCTTTTAGGTTGTAAATACAGCATGACACACAAAGAAGCATATAGATTATTTTGGTTAGTTAAAGGACATATTGCAGAAAGTGATGATACAGCGTTATCATCAGCAGATAGTTATTTTAAAAGACTTTGGGTTGACGGGTGCAATGGGGCTCCGCTATGGGAATATGAAGAAGGGTTTGAACAAGCATATAATAGGAGATTTCATAATGCCAATGAACGGAATAGAGTCACTCAGTGACGACGATTTAAAATGTTTAGAAAAAATAGTTTCAGCAAAGTTTACAGAAGCATGTGAGTATGCAAAAACATTTGACACAAAGAACGGATGGCATTCAAATGCTAAATCAAATCAGTTTCTTAGAATAATGAATGCTATTAGGTCTACAAAACACTCTAAAAAAATAAAAGAACAACGCTGGTAACTCTATAAATAACATATGAAAACAGTTTATATTCACGGCGCCACAGCCAGTGAGCGTAGTTTTGCGTTCATACAAAAATCAACACGTACTAAAGATCCTATCTATTTAAATTACGATAAAGAATCTCTTGCAAAAGACAATCTTGAAGAGATGTATGCTATACTTGAAAACATCGATGGGCCTTTTGTTATAGTAGCACACAGTCTTGGAGGTGTATATGCAACCTATTTACAATCAGAGTTTGGTACAGCAATACAAGGCGTAGTAAGTTTAGCAACACCATTTAATGGTAGTGAACTAGCATCATGGGGATCAATATTTAATCCACATTATCAACTATTCAAAGACATTTCTCCAAACAGCAGTTTTATACGTAACAGTAAAAAGCTCAGTATACAATGTCCTTGGATACAAGTTGTCACCACAGTAGGTGATGTACCTTGGATCAATGGAACTAATGACGGCATTGTTACACGTTCAAGTATGATGTGTAGAGATGACATAGACTACACAGAAATAGATAGAAACCATTATGAGGTAGTATTAAGTAAAAGAGTGGTTGACATCATTATAAAAAGGCTGTATAAATAGTGTGTAACGTTGAAGCAACGTAGACACATACTGGACCCGGGGGCGGTACCCGGCAGCTCCACCATAAGCACTTGATAGGTGACGACCTATATTCGATGAAGTAGATAAGGATTTAGCTACCTGATGCTATGGAGAAGTTTCAAGTGTTTTTGATGGGGCTGAAATAGGATCGACAGGTGTGAAAGTGAAGTGGAGTTACCGGGATGTAAGCGCCGTTACCGCGAACAAACAACACAATTGCAAATGACAATCGTGCGCCAGAAATGGCTTTAGCTGCCTAATTAGGTAAGTGGGGGTTGGCAACGGACCTAGCAACAGAACCGTTGCACATTTACAACAATTTAGAAAACATAGGTTTCAAAAACATAAAATCTACAGCAAGTAGTTATAAATAAAACAGTGAAAGGGCAGCGACCATGCTGCCCTTTACTATGTATACATATTAAAAAGGAACTAAAAATATGCGTAATGTATTTATTACAACAGTAGCCGCTATGGCTATTTCAACAGCAGCATTTGCTGAAGACACAGCAGCTCCAGTAGCGACACCTGTACTATCAGGTGAAGTGTCACTAGACTTTGCTGAAACAGCAAACGACAAGTGGGGCGGAACAATGAATCTAGACCTAGGTGTAGATATGGGTGGATTGGCAACAGTCGATCTAAACTTTGTAGGCCAAGATGGTAGCGCAATCGACTTAGACACATGGACAGTTGGTACAACTGTAGCAGGCTTAGGTGTTGCATTTGGTGATGACCTAGGTGTAATGCCAGGCGCAGAAGGTGAGCAAACATTAGCAGCACCAACAATGGCAGAAGCAGTACAAGTGACTGTAGGCGATGCAGTAGTTGCAGTAGGTCTTACAGACTGGACAACAGATGTAACAGACGTAAGCAACATTCAAGGCGCTTACACATTGAACGTAGAAAACCTAGATGTAACAGCAGCAGCTGACTACAACCTAGACAGTGAAAACACAGTACTAGGCGCAGGCATTAGCGGTCTTGACTTAGGCGTAGCATCACTAGGTGGCGCAATGACTTACGATGTAGATGGTGAAACATTTGGTTTTGAAACTGTAGCAACAGCAATGGGCATCACAGCATACCTAAACGGTGATGACACAGACATGTTGCAAAACATCGGTGGTGAGTATGAAGTAGATGTAAATGGTGCAACATTTACAGCAGGTGCAAACTACAACATCGATACAGAAGACTTTGCTCCAACAGCAAGTATTGGCTTTGCATTCTAAGTCAAACACACAACAACTAAAAGGTCGCCGTGTGCGGCCTTTTTTTGTGGCTAAATAATATGGGCACATTATTTAGAGAGGGCAATAACATGCATGAGAACAAATATGACGTGACAGTCATTAAAGTAGTCGACGGAGATACTGTAGACGTAGACATTGATTTAGGCTTTGGCGTTTGTCTAAAAGACGAGCGTGTACGCATCATGGGCATCGACACACCAGAATCACGCACAAGAGATAAAGTAGAAGACTTGTTTGGCGAAGCAGCCAAAGCACGTTTGAAAGAACTTATGAAGGATGGCGGGAAACTTATTACTACTGAAGACCGCAAGGGGGAAGATATGAAAGGCAAGTTTGGACGTATCTTGGGTGACTTTGAAATAGGTGATAAACGTGTTACAGATATACTAATCGAAGAAGGACATGCAGTAGCATACTTCGGTGGATCAAAAGAAGAAGTACAAGCAAAGCACATGGTAAATAGACAGAAGTTGTTGCGAGAAGGACATATTAGCCAAGAGGACTATGCCGCCGCAGTAGCACTTATGGAAGGCAAGTAATGTCATTTAATACTAGTAGACATGCAATAAACGAAGTCAATGGATGGGTAGCAGGAAGGCTAACTAATATACGAAGGCAACTTAAAGCAACTGATCCTGAAGATCCAATGTATGATTATCTACTAGAAAGAATAGCATATCATGAAAAGTTTATTGATGCACGTAATAGTATGATCGGCAAAGAACTGCCCCCTGATAAACGAGCTGTAAAACGTCATCTAATCAACAAAGAATAGGTTGACATCTAAAATAGTCCTGCTATACTGTATATACAGAAACAATAGCAGGACTATTTTTATGACAATGTCGATGGTAGGCCCAGGCCTTACAACAACACGATACAATATTAAAAACAAGAAAAGCAAAAGCAAGAAACTAGCCAAAGCACAAAGTGACCATGAAGCATGGCTAGAGTCAATGGGCGTAGGCAAAACAAAGTTGCCCACTAACAAACAAGGCAAGCGTGTAGGTATCAACGAAATACCAGACTATAAAACACGAGATACAGTAAAACTCAGCAATCGTGTAGCAGGACACGGACCAGCCAAAGAAGGTAATACCTACTCGGGCGAACGAGTATTACTAGGAGTAGCAACCATGCACAAGAGCAACATGGTTCCAGTATTCGCAGACAGAAAAGAAGATGCAAAAGACATCTCTAGTATGCGTCGATAAACAAATCAATCATTGAGGTAAGAACATGAAGTTTTATATTATGGCAGCAGTTTTGCTGTTTGTAGCCAATGTGGCACAAGCACAAACTACAAACTTGTACACAGAAGAAGACTATCCACAAGCGTATTGTATGGCACTGAACATCTACTATGAGGCTCGCGGCAGTAACTTAGCAGACAGAGCAGCAACCGCCGATGTTGTTATAAACCGAGTTTTAGATACCCGTTATCCAAACACTATTTGCGAAGTTGTAAAACAAGGCAGGCAACACCCTAGCGGTGCAATGATGCGTAACAAATGTCAGTTTAGTTGGTATTGTGACGGAAAACACGACAGACCACAAAATGAAGATCTTTGGATTGATGCACAAATGTTGGCATATCAAATGGTGCATGAAGACAAATATCGTGGTATTACAGAAGGTGCTACGCACTATCACGCTACATATGTAAAGCCACACTGGGCCTCGACACTACAACTAGTCGGTAGGATAGGTGCGCACATTTTTTATCGTTGGAAATAACATAAATATAAGATGATATTTGGAATACTTGTACTCATAACGGCGCTGTCGATCAGCGCCGTTGCCATCTACTACAGCGTTAGCGGACTAGTAGCTATTTTTGCCGCCGCCGCGGTGCCTATTATGATCATGGGCGGTGTACTAGAAATAGGAAAACTTGTAACTGCGGTGTGGTTGCACAAATACTGGAAGCAAGCCAAGTGGTGGCTAAAGAGCTATCTAACTATTGCAACAGTGATATTGATGTTCATCACAAGCATGGGTATTTTTGGATATCTCAGCAAAGCACACATTGAACAAACCGCCGCTGCCACAGAAGGCGTTGCACAACTAGAACGCATTGAAGCAGAGCTTGATAGACAAGATGCTGTGATAGCAAGAGCCGAACAACGTATTGAAGAAGCAGAAGCAAGTGTTGGCGCAGGTAATGCAGAAATACAAGCACAAATAGATAGAGAACAACAGCGTATTGATACAGCATACACACGCATCGAACCTGCTATTGCAGAACAGAATGATATTATTCAGGCAGCAAGAACATCAGACAGTGAACGCACACAACCATACGAAGAGCAACTAACTGCACTTGATGAAGAACTACGCAGACTAGATGCACAAGCAACACAATACGAATCACGCATTGCACAACTAAGCGTCGATGTTAGTGCAGTAGATCCTGTACTAGCACAAATAAACAGTATACAAGATAGCATTGTAAAAGTTGAAGGACAACTTGCTAGTAGAGAGCGTGATCAAATAGCATCTGCACAGCGTACCATTGGAGCAAACGCAGACGGCAATGCAGGACCAAACACACGTAGGTCAGCAGACACATGGATAACACAACAACGTGCAAGGATAGCAGAACTACAAGGTCAAGTAGCACAACTACGTGCTACAGCACAAAGCACAGTTGATGCAGAGCGCACACGACTAACCAACCTTGTAAGCAACATACGCAACGCACAAACACAGGCAATCAAAGACCGTCAACTAGAAGTGTTGGCAACCATTGATCAAGTACGCAACACAGAGTCTCCTGTTATAACAAAAGCAAGAGAAGAAGTACAAAGAATTCGTGCTGGTGCAGATGCACAAATAGCACAATCAAACACACTCATACAAAGTTTACGCAATAGTTTGACTGTGGGCAAAGATGCCGCAGTTGAAGCAACTATTGCAGAACAGCAACAAAAGATAGTATTAGCAAATAATACCATTGACACACTCACAGAACAAAAGTATACTTTACAAACTGAGTATAGAAAACTAGAAGCAGAAGTAGGACCTGTAAAATACCTAGCTGAGTTCGTATACGGCGAAACAGCCAACAAGGATATACTAGAGGAAGCAGTAAGATGGGTAATAATAACAATCATA
>Ga0209602_1003439_pt1 | contig 12202 bp, 8 predicted proteins | sample COGITO_mtgs_1205_3_FD_184810 | JGI IMG/M metagenome (GOLD analysis project Ga0209602, IMG submission 184810) | Pelagic marine microbial communities from North Sea - COGITO_mtgs_120524 (SPAdes) (version 2) | ecosystem: Environmental > Aquatic > Marine > Epipelagic ...
CCAATACTCCTTACCGAAAGAATATTGTAGCCGCCATATTTAAGTACGCTACAGCTGAAAACACACTCGAATCATTCCGGTCGTTCTTAGTTGACTATGCCAGCGATGATTTTAATAAAATACTTGCCAACCGTGCTTATCACATCTATCGTACAAAGTACGCTGATAGTAACTTTTTCGAAGACTTTGATTTTGCGATTGATACCGACTCCCTAAAGAAGGCTGAGTCCCTTGAAAATGAGTTTTGGATGCCTAAGCTTGAAAATGACGGTATTCAATATGTGAATACCGCTGGTGAAGCTAGGTTACAAACGCCTTTCAAAACCTTAACAGAAGATTGTCTCTGTACTCCGTCCATTAATGACTTCGTTTACGGAATTACTGATGGAAAAAAACAGGTCATCGGAAGAAATGGGAACCTTATATACGAAGGAATTTTCGATGAGGCAATCGATGGCGGAAATGGGTTTATTATCATCCGCAATATAGAAGGTGATCGATTGATTCATAAATCTGGAGAGGTCATTATTGATACTCCCAAAGAAGAGATCAAGGTACTCGACAATAGTTTTATTCGCACCAAGTCCAATGGACTTTTTGGACTTGAAAGTATCAATGGGTTGACCTACCTGCCTAATGAGTTTATTCAATTAGATACCTTCAAAACAAAACTCTGGCTCGAAAAGGAGAATGGTATTCAATTCGTTGACCCTAAGTCTCTTTATCCAATACTGAAAGGTGCTGAAGCCCCATCGTTCAAACCTCAATATGATGAATTAGAAGAATTGCCCAACGGACGCATTTGGGTTGTGAGAAATAATGAAGAAGCCATTTTAGATCAAAGTTTCAATACAATCATTCCTTTTGGGAATTATGAAATCTATGAGAGGCCATATGGTTGGAAGCTACAGTTTGAACAAGGAATTCAGCTTATTCACGACAGATATGACAGCCTACTGAGGGGCACTATTTACAACAAAGTGCTGGAAAATGACAGGTGGCTGGCGCTAGAAAAAGACAGTGCTTGGACCTTGCTCGATCAACTAGGTAATGTACAACCGTCAAATGGGTATGACTCTTTGGCGTTTTGGGGACAGAATATGGTCATGAAGTTTCGTGGTGATGCCTCCTGGGCACAATTCAAAACAGGGAAAGAACTACTAATGAAGAATGATTGGGCACCTAAATTGCTAATCCCACAAGTATATATTACTACTGGAGAAAAAGCCATTAATGATCTCTTTATGCTGAGCAACTCAAAAAAAATCAGAAAAATCTATAATGATCAAGGCCGCGAAATACTCACTTCAACTTACAATGATGTTACAGCGCTAAGCCCTAACATGATTAGACTACAAAAGCGAAATGCAGCACTCGCAGATAGCACAGGACATTACCTCTTAAGTTTCATTTATGATGGGATTGGTTCTAATAAAGATGGATATGTCAGCATATTGGATAAAGGAAAAGTTGGGGTCATCAACCCTGCCAAGAACATCAACATCCCACCAACCTTTGAAAAATTGATTGAGCCCTATGCAGACACAGTGCTAGTCGCATCGGATGGAAAGTATAAGGGATTTATTAACGCTACAGGCAAGGCCTTGACGAGCTTTGAGTTTGATGAAGTGAAATATTACAATGATACCATTGCCCTTACACGCATTGAGGATGAATGGCTCCTGTACAACATCTCAGCAGACGAGGCGCTTTATGAGAGCATATTAACTTATGAATACATTAGCGAAAATGACAACAACAAAACGCTACTGATCAATACAGAAACAGGCCAAGGCCTATATAGCCTAAAGAAGGGAGAGTTAATTGAGCCTACTTATACTGACATTAAGATATTGGGTACTCCAGAAGCACCTATTTACTTTGGCATGAAACTAGTGTCTGAGGCAGATATCTACATTGTTATCTATTTTGACGAAAGAGGTAACAAAATTTTTACACAAAGCTTTCAGCGAGAAGAGTATTTTAGAATAGCTTGCCCTTCAAAATGATCTTATTATGAAACGATCCATCTTCATTCTATCACTTTTTATCTTAGCCATTGGCCTAAAAGGTCAAACGGAACGTCCTAAACTCGTAGTCGGGATTATGGTCGACCAGATGAAACAAGAATACATTTGGCGATTTGAAAACCACTTTGGCGAAGGTGGTCTCAAACGACTTATGAATGATGGTTTTGCTGCCAAAAATGGGCATTACAACTATGCTGCGACCAGCACAGGTCCTGGTCACGCATCTGTTTACACGGGTACCACGCCTTCTGTTCATGGCATCGTTAATAACTCATGGTATAGCAGACTTCTTAAAAGAAGTGTCTACTGTGCTGAAGATACTGCCGTTGTGGCTGTAGGAGGCTCAGAAAGAAGCGGTCGTATATCGCCTATGAACTTGTATAGTTCCACTATCACAGATGAATTAAAGCTTTCTACGCAACAACAAGGTAAAGTGATTGCGATGTCGATAAAGGATAGAGGATCAGCCTTACCTGGCGGTCATTATTCTGATGGCTCTTATTGGTACGATTCGAATACTGGAGATTTCATGACTTCGTCTTATTACATGGATGAGCTTCCAGATTGGATGAAGGCGTTTAATAACCGAAAACTAGCAGACAAGTACCTCAACGAGACTTGGAATACTGTTAAACCAATCAGTGAATACAATGAAAGCGGTATAGATAACTCTCCTTACGAAAGTGGCTTCAAGGGCAAAGAGACACCCACTTTTCCTTACGACCTTTCCAAGTTGAGGGCGGACAATGGTAACTTCGGAATGTTGCCTAGCACCCCGTTCGGTAATACAATTCTAAATGAGTTAGCACTAGCTGCGATCGATGCTGAAGGTCTTGGCGCGGATGCCACTACTGACTTTTTAGCAGTAAGCTTTTCGAGCCCCGATTACATTGGCCATAACTTTGGCCCTCAGTCGAAAGAGGTTCAAGACACGTACATTCGATTAGATAAAGAAATTGAAAGCTTGCTCAACGCGCTAGACAGTAAAGTAGGTAAAGGAAATTATGTGGTTTTCTTAACTGCAGATCATGCCGTAGCCGAAAACTCTTTACGGATGAAAAACGATAAGTTCAGAGTTGATAATTTCAACAGTGGAGAAATGGGGAAAGCGCTCGAAAAGGCCGTTAACGAAAAGTATGGAGAAGCTGAATGGTTTGAAGTTGGTAGAGGTTATGACCTATTCTTAAACCATGACTTGATTAAGGAAAAGAAAGTCAACTTATACGAAATGCAACTTTTCGTGGCGCAAGAAGCCATGAAGTTTGAAGGCGTGTATTTGGCCTTAACAGGAACTGACTTAGTGCGTAATAGCTATGGTGACCTGATGAGAAGTTTAGTGCAAAGTGCCTACCATACCAAAGAGTCAGGTGACGTTAAACTAATTCTTGATCCCGCTTGGCAGTCGGGCAGAGCTAAAGGAACGGGGCATGGCAATGCTTGGACTTACGATACGCATGTACCGATCATCTTTTATGGTTGGGGCGTGAAAAAAGGCACTTCGGTTAGAAAAATTCATATTACTGATATTGCCCCGACACTGAGTATGCTTTTGCAAATTCGTCTTCCAAACGGAGCAACTGGCCAACCCATATTTGAGGCATTCAAATAATTTTTATGCATAGTATGAGCAGGTTTACATTACAATTTATAGCTGTATTGTGTCTTGCTTTTACAGCCTGTACTTCACCTAAGGACCCTTTATTAGATCCCGCTTCAAAAGAATGGTCAGTCATAGCTCCTGAAAGCTATGTGGTTAGGGTAGAAACTACTAAAGGTGATTTTGAGATATCAGTAGATCGTTCAAATGCACCTATTGGTGCTGATAGATTCTATAATCTTGTAAGACTCGGTTATTATAATGATGCTCGATTTCACAGAGTAGCCCCTGGCTTTATCACACAGTTTGGGCTTGCTGGAGAACCTAAGTATTCCCAAATCTGGATGAATCAGCCCATTAAGGATGACCCTAACAAAATCAGCAATGTACGCGGAACAATTGCTTTTGCATTTACCGAACCCAACACACGCACTACTCAACTCTATATCAATATGGTGGATAACGCGCGGCTTGATGCTGGTGGTTTTGCACCACTAGGTAGCATATCAAAAGGAATGGAGGTTGTAGACCAAATCTATTCGGGCTATGGAGAAACTGCTGGCGGTGGCGTTCGAAGAGGTGACCAAAGCAAAATTGTCGAAGAAGGCAATGCTTATCTCGATCGTGAATTTCCTTTGCTAGATAAGCTGATCAGCGCAAGGATCGCGAAAGACTGATAGAGATTTTCACGTTGAAAGAACTTTGCAGTTCGGTCTCAGCGAGATGCCAAGACCAGTGGTCAGCGCTAGCATCAAAAGAAACTAATGCTCTGAATGATCAGCTGACATCTTAAAGTCCACAAGCTCAACCGCCTTTTTTTCAATCTCTCCTGAGAACTCAACAATTCTGATGTGTTTGTTGACCCCTACTTTTTCGAATTTCTGAATCGTTTCAGTCGCTGGCCATTTAACCAAAATACTTTCTATACTTTCCGCTTTGCCAAGACCTATTTCTAAGGCTAGGCTATTTCCACCAAAACTTGCTCCACTCGATACTACTCTGTGAATCTTTTGACCAGTAGAGGTTACTAGAAACACCTCTGCACCAATTGCTTTCTTATTAGATTCACTTCCCACGAGTTCAATATTGATCCAGTTATTTCCTGTCATTGGATTGACTAGCAATTGATTTTGATAAATATCTCCTTCATGAGCTCCACCCATTGTCAGATATATGTCCTGATCACCATCGTTATCTAAGTCTGCCCAGCTGATACCATGCCCTTTTTGAATGTTTGAAAAACCGCCATCGAAGCTTACTTCTTCAAAATACTTACCCTCTACATTTCTAAACATCCTGTTCGGAACGATACTCTCAAAACCTGGGTCTCCAGTACCAAAATAGAGGTCTATATAACCATCATTATCCAAATCACCGTAGTTGAAACCCATTCCGTAAATGGTATGATTCATTCCAGCCTCTTCGGTAGCATCTGTAAAAGTACCGTCACCATTATTGCGATAGAGTTTTGGCAGAGCGGCAACTGGAGCATTACCCTTCAACTCAAAGGCTGTTTCATAGGCTTGCGTATTATCACTAGAACTGTAACTACAAACAAAAAGGTCGGTCAACCCATCATTGTTATAGTCAAAGGAGGCAACTGGAAAGCTGACTGTTGGCTCGGTAACTTTGAAATCATTGGCCTTGTCTACAAATTTTAGGTTCCCCTGATTGATCAACAGCTTATTTTTTTCACCCATAATCGAGAGATACAGATCCATATTCCCATCGCCATTAGCGTCTATCGAAACTACTCCTTTTATGAATTTTGTGAAGAAAAGACCGGTCGATTTGGCCATATCTTTAAAAGTGCCATCCTTTTGGTTCACGAAGAATTCTGAGCTATAAATCTTTCCTTGATTATTCTGATTGAAGACATCCTGTGCAGCAGAGGTTTCGTTTCCTACAAACAAGTCCAGCCAGCCATCATTGTTAAAATCAGCCCAAACGGCAGTTTGCGTTGGTTTAAAAGAGAGTAAACCTGATGCCTTGGTCACATCAGTAAATGTTCCGTCTCCATTATTTTGAAGCAGTGAATTTGGGTGTTGTCCAGACTGTGCTAACCAACCACCACGTAATACGAAAATATCCGCGTACCCGTCATTATTGAAGTCAGTCTGCATGCAGTTTAAACCACCAATAAATCCATCGAGGCCAGCAGCACTGGTCTTATCAGTATAACCTCCATTACCATTATTCTCATAATACCGCATCTGATCACCAGCCTTCAGACCACTAGAAGTCACGACAATATCCAAATACCCATCGTTATTAAAATCTTCCGTAATCGAACCGCCTGCATTGCCCTGAGTGGCAACGTTAAGCATTGGGGCTATGTCTTCAAACTTTGGGATTCCCTGATTAGCCCCTGTAAAAGCCTTTACTGGAATTAGAAATTTCTTTGGTACATCTTGTGGATAGCGCCCTAAAGTCTGGTAACAAATATTAAGTAGCCAAGTCAGCTCAAGGTCATCTGGAGTTTCTATAAGCAGCTTTTCTATGATATCTATTGCAGCTTCAGAACCCCTAGCCTTTTGGTGGATACCAAGCTCAGCAATAGGTAAAATACACGAAGACGATGTATGATTTAAGAGACAGTTTTCCTGCTCGCCAAGCCTGATATACGCAATAGCCAATAGGCGATCAAAAAGTGATAAGTATTGCCGATCTAGTTTTTGACTGTAGCTGGCTAGTTGTTTGAGGTAGGCCTCAGTCTTTAGAATAGCATCTTCTGTATTGCCTGCATAAAGGGTCTCTCGAAAGTGCCAATAGCTGTAAATGGCGTTATCTGAAAACGAAATACCTCTAAGTTTTCTTAAAGAATCGTAAATGGCGGCCTTCTCACTGTTGTAGTACACCTCAGCAATCATTGGATTACTAATTTTATGACTGACTGCCAATAGGTCTACCATTTCTTGATTAGAAGAAAGCACAAAGAGTGGTTGTTCCTTGGTTGAACAGTAAGTCAATGCGAGAGCTAGCGTAATACAGCCAAAATATTTTAGAGTCCTCATTGCTAGCGAAGATAATATAAAGTGACTGAATACTCACATTAGCCCATATTACCCGTGCTCCTCCTGGTTAAATAAAAATTGATTTTACTCAACAAGCCTTTAAACCATTAAGCGATCAATTTGTCTAAGGATGATTAAATGTAAACCCTATGAAAAAACTACTTACAGTCGTCATATTATGCGCAGCCCTAAGCGGCCTAAAAGCACAAGAAATGACAATCGATGGCTTATCATCTGATTGGTCAAAAGATCTATTCACGGTTGATAAAACAACCAACTTGACAACAGCTGTACGAAATGATGCTGAGTATCTATACCTCATGTTCCAGGCAGACGACCAAGCCAGCATTGGAAAAATGCTTCAAGCTGGAATGGAAATTACATTCAAAGCCAAGTTAAAGCCGAAGGTGAATGCAAAGCTTGAATTTCCAATGGAGGCTGCAAAAGGCCAAGCGACTGCACAAAGAGGTGGCCAAAGACAACGTGCACAAGGTGAGCAAGGAGCCGATCGAGCAGCACAATTGAAAGAAAGAATGAACGGTATGATAGCCACAAAGAACCAAGCAAAACTAAAAGGTTTCTCCGTTTCTAATGGACAAATGCTGATTGCAGACCTTGACGGTATTCAAACAGGTTTGGCCTTTGATGATAATACTGATAAACCTGTTTTAAACTACGAATTGAGAATCCCTCTATCGGAATTATATGGTGCTAGCATGGATTGGGATAAAATAACAGCTACTGATTTAGACATTAACATCAAAGTCAATGGAATTGATATGCCACAAGGTGCAGGCGGAAGTGTTGGTGCCGGAGGTGGTGGTGGCCGTGGTGGTCGTGGTGGTGGTGGTGGACGAGGTGGTGCTGGCGGTGGCGGTGGAAGAGGCGGCGCTGGTGGAGGCAGAGGTGGCGCTGGTGCTAGTGGCCAAGGTGGAACGAGTATGTTCACCGATCAGATCGTTAAACTCAGCTACAGTATCATTAAGTAACATCATTCATAAGATTTACTCTTTAAAAAAGCCCTTCTCCGAAGTTTCGAAGAGGGGCTTTTTTAGTAGTCTAGCCTTTTGTGGGTACTAAGGCAAACCTATGAGCCCATAATCAAAAGGCTCAGAAGCCTGAGCCATATCCCCCACTCCAAGCTTACCCCGTAATTGAGCAACTGGATACAATTCTAGAAGCTCATCAGGATAAGGAATACATAAAGCCTCCAGCAACTCTATATCAGCATTTCCTTCAATAGGTGATAGCCAGTCAGATACATTTTCGAATGGCAGTATCACTAACATTCTAGGATCACCAAGTTTACGGTTGTGTACCCTTGACAAAGAGTTGTTTGCCTTGGTTGTGGCGATGGTACATGTTTGTACCTCCTCACCCTTCTCTTTGTTCAACCAAGTTTCCCATAAACCTGCCATAAATAGTGGGCTGCCATTCTTATGCTTTATAAAATAAGGGACCTTGTTCTTTCCTTTGCTGTCAACCCAATGATGTTCGTAATAGCCCGACAAAGGAATTACACAACGTCTTTCTTTGGCTGCCGCCCTGAAAGAAGGTTTATCGAACATTGTTTCGGATCTCGCATTGAGACAATTGTTAGCAATTTTTCTGGCTGTTACTTTGTCTTTTACCCAAAACGGAATCAACCCCCAATGGAAAAATTGTAGATTATCTGGATCCTCATCGGTGATAACAGGAATTTTCTGATGTTGAAAACCCATGGTCCAGTGATGCTCATTCTTAGAGAGTTCGTCTTCACCAAAATCGCTTACAAACTGTTTAATTTTATGTTCCAAAAAGTCAATCTCTTCAGAAGGTGCACCAACTTCGACAGCCTTCTTCAATTGTCTCCTTAGCTGAGTTTCCACATCATAACACATGAAGATAAAAGTAACCGAAAATCGGCAAATCCTTGAAAACAAAAAAAGGCTCTAATTTATCAGAGCCTCTGTTGTCGAGAATATCGTACCGATAGCTATCGGGAGAACCGATGACCTTCCCGAGAGAATCCTCGGGACGCTCTAGCCAACTGAGCTAATCAAATATTCTAGGGATTTCCTTGACTTTCTCTTTTTAATCTCAGCCTCTCGTTGTCTTGCTTTGACTCTAGAATCATAAACCTCAGAATACTTTAAAAGCCACGGCTTACCAGACTTTGTATAGGGGGATCGACCTGCATTATGGTCTGCTAGTCGATTTTAAGGTTATCACAACTCCCTACATAATATCGATCACGAGTTTCAGAATAGACTATATAAACACAGAAGTCGCTCATAAAAAAAGGTCAGCGTTTGCTGACCTTTAATTTAGTCAATGGTGGAGAATATCGGAGTCGAACCGATGACCTCTACACTGCCAGTGTAGCGCTCTAGCCAGCTGAGCTAATCCCCCATTATGATTTGTTCTTACTTGTTAAGAACGATAATACTCTTTTCAATTAACCTCTGACCTTCCCGAGTATTCTCTCGGGACGCTCTAGCCAACTGAGCCTGTCTGCCGACAGGCAGGCTAATCCCCCATTTAAACACCGAAGCTTTAGCGAAGGTGTTTTTAGTTTTAACCTCTTTAAACACCGCAGCCTAAGCGAAGGTGTATTTAGAAATCTATTCTACCCTTTTTATTCTGAAGCTCTCGCTTTAGACGGAACGGCAAATATAAGTTGGTGATTGATCATTTCAAAGGATTCTTCTTGCCCTTAAAAACCGCTTCATATAGTAGGGAGAGTAGAGGTTACTTTCGGTTACTCCCAGAGAAGTTGAGGAGTGAATGAAACGAATATCCTTCTTACCTCTTACCACAGTGACAATTCCAGCATGCGTCACTTCCCTCTTCTTCTTACCTGTGGCGAAAAAGACTAAATCACCTGGCTTAAGTTCCTTCAATCTTACCTTCACCCCACTTCTGGCTTGATCTTCAGAGACCCGTGGCATTTCTACACCGATACTTCTATAAGCATGCAGAATAAGTGCTGAACAATCCAGTCCAACACGGGTGGTTCCTCCAAATTTATAGGGAGTCCCTGTATAGGACCGAGCTGTCTGGACAACGGTATCTATTTTTTTTGTTCGTGAGACATTTCCAGCACAACCAACTAGAAAAAGCTGAAGAGTCAACAAAATAATCAGCGAGCATTTAGATAATTTCAACAAGACATAAGCGTTGGTTCTAACAAAAATACAAGAATTCATCTATTCCTCCAGATGCTAAACTAGCTATCTACCTTTTTGTACCTTGAAGCAATGAAAAAACTCGTACTCCTTCTTGTACTTTCCATAGGGTTCAGCACATTGTCGATCGCGCAAAGAAAGTGGAAGGATGAGTACTATCAGACACTCAATGACGACAATTTCAGGGACTTTCAGCTGTTCCAAAAGTCCCTAGAAGAGAATAGAGTAGATTATAAAATTCTCAATGCAGCAGTATTTTTCGTGACAAATGAAGCAAGAATTGAAATAGGACTCAACATACTAGCCTATCAGCCTAATTTGGAGGTGATGGCCTGGAACCATTCCATTCACATGGCTGAAAAAGACTTTTTCGATCATTTCAATAAGAAAGAAAAGAAACGTAAAGCACCTGAAGACAGAGCAATGCTTGCAGGCATAGTTAATCCCAAATTAGGAGAGAACATTTCAGCCATTGGTGGACGTTCTTTTGGAAGTTATTTAGCACTGGCTGATCATTTAGTACAGGGCTGGATAGACTCTCCGCCACATCGTAAAACACTTTATTCCAAAAATGCCTTGCAACTCGGCTGTGGTGTCTACTATTTTAACGGTCTTTGGCAAAAGAACCGAGCAGTTTACAAACAAGGGAATGGTTTTTGGTTAGCTACTCAAAACTTTCAGCTGTTTACAAAAGTTAAAAGCACAACGTCAATGGACAAGGGACCTAAATAGACTTATGAAAAAGATAGTATTAAGTATCGTATTAACATTTGCCGTGCTGAGCGTAAATGCGCAAGCATTAAGTACCGCTGACAATACAGCAATTGACGAACGCACGAGTAACTTTCTTGATTTGATCAAGACCAAGAAATACACTCAGGTGCTGGATTATATCTATCCAGAACTATTTGAGCATACAAGTAAGAAAAGCATGTTTCAAATATTTAGCATACTAGAAATGGCTGGAATCGAACTACAGTTTAACAGTTTCGAAGTAGTGAATAAAAAACCAATCCCTGCAGAAGGTGATATTAAATACGCTTTAATTAAGTATAACATGGACATGACACTTCCATTGAATACTGATGACCTAAAAGGGATAGCCGCACTATTGGTGCCTTCAATAGAAAGTAGTTTTGGAAAGGAAAACGTGGAGTATAATCGAGCTGAAAGCTATATCAATGTGAAAGGCGCAAAGTTTTTACTAGGCATTTCTGATCCAAAATATAAAGAATGGATGTTTATTATCTATGATGACAGCTTCAAGAGTGCCATCAACAAGACCATACCTGCAAAGGTAAATGCAGCTACAGCCAGTAGTGCATATTAAGCAGTAATTATAAAGGCATAAAAAAACCCTGACAGCAAGCTGTCAGGGTTTTTTATTATCTATTGCTCAGAGGATTATTTCACCTCTTCGTATTCTACATCTGATACATCGTCTGCTGAACCTTCTTCAGATCCGGCATCACCTGCCCAGCATCTGGGCCTGGTTGTTCTCCACCTTCAGCAGCTTGTTGTGCCGCATACATCTCTTGAGAAGCAGCTTCCCAAGCTTTGTTCAAGGTTTCTAGACCTGCATCGATAGAGTCAGCATCTTGACTTCCGTGAGCTGTTTTCAGATTAGCTAAAGCTTCTTCGATAGGCTTCTTATTCTCATCTGACAGTTTATCACCGTAATCTTTCAATTGTTTCTCAGTCTGGAAGATCAGTGAATCAGCAGTATTGAGCTTATCTATTTTCTCTTTCTCCTTCTTATCCGATTCAGCATTTGCTTCCGCTTCCTGCTTCATTTTCTCGATTTCTGCATCTGTCAATCCAGAAGAAGCCTCAATTCTGATGTTTTGCTCTTTTCCTGTGCCTTTGTCTTTAGCAGACACTTGCATGATACCATTTGCATCAATATCGAATGTTACCTCAATTTGAGGAACACCACGTTGTGATGGTGGAATATCGCTTAGGTGGAAACGACCGATAGTTCTGTTGTCCTTGGCCATTGGACGTTCACCTTGCAATACATGAATCTCTACAGAAGGCTGATTGTCAGCCGCAGTTGAGAATACTTCAGATTTCTTAGCAGGGATAGTAGTATTCGATTCGATAAGCTTAGTGAATACACCACCCATTGTTTCGATACCTAGAGAAAGAGGCGTTACATCTAGTAACAGTACATCTTTCACTTCACCCGTTAGTACACCTCCTTGGATAGCCGCACCAATTGCAACAACCTCATCAGGGTTTACACCTTTAGATGGTTTCTTACCAAAAAATTTTTCAACCTCTTCCTGAATTTTAGGGATTCTTGTTGAACCACCAACCAAGATTACTTCGTCAATGTCTGAAGTACTGTAACCAGCATCACTCATTGCCTTTTTCACTGGGTCCATTGAACGT
>Ga0209602_1003449_pt1 | contig 12175 bp, 12 predicted proteins | sample COGITO_mtgs_1205_3_FD_184810 | JGI IMG/M metagenome (GOLD analysis project Ga0209602, IMG submission 184810) | Pelagic marine microbial communities from North Sea - COGITO_mtgs_120524 (SPAdes) (version 2) | ecosystem: Environmental > Aquatic > Marine > Epipelagic ...
TTAAAGGATATAGCTAGTCGATTAATATATTATCAATGAGCCTAATTCCACTAATGGATGCTGCAATAGCAACTAATATTGGTCTTGAATTAAAATCTTCAAGATTTTTTAAACTATCAGGACTGCAAGCTGATAAATAATCAACAACAAAGCCTTGTTGAATTAACTCATCTTTATGTTTTTTAATTAATTCATAAGATAGGTTATATGAATTTTCTTTAATCACATTAAGAGTTTTATAAAGTTTCGAAGCTTTTTCTCTATCAGATTCAGATAATCTATTATTTCTAGATGACATTGCTAATCCATTTTGCTCTCTCACAGTATCAACACTTATGATTTCTATAGGTAAATTATTTTCTTTAACAAAATTGCTTATTAAGGTTAATTGCTGGAAATCTTTCTTTCCAAAAAAGGATCTAGATGGTTTGATTATTTCGAATAATTTATTAACTATGGTCAAAACACCATCGAAATGGCCCGGTCTATTCATTCCACAAAGATATAAAGCTTTATCTGGGGCTTTTATCTCTTTAATATCCTCAAGTATTGAAGAATCAGGAATGAATAAAGAATCACAACCATGTTCAGATAAAATAGCAATATCATCATCAATAGATTTAGGGTAATTTTTAAAATCGCTAGCGTCATTAAATTGAAGTGGGTTTATAAAAATTGAGGCAACTACATGAGAATCATAGGACTTTGCTTTGTCTATTAGTGCCATATGGCCATTATGTAAATTTCCCATTGTGGGAACAAAAGAAACTGATTCTATGCTATTTCTAAAATCTTTAAATTCTTGATATGCGGTTATAATTTTCAAATTATTTTAATAAAAAGTATGTTCTTTAGCAGGGAAATTTCCAGATTTAACATCTTTTACATAATTAGCTAAAGCTTCTTGAATTGAGCTTGAATCTTCCATAAAGTTTTTTACAAATTTTGGCAACTTATCTAAACATGAAATACCAAGCAAATCATGAACAACCATTACCTGCCCATCAGTAGATGATCCAGCACCAATACCAATTACAGGAATTGATATTTCATTCATAATTAATTTTGTCAGCGCATCAGGCACACACTCAAGAAGTAATAAGGAGGCACCAGCTTCTTCGAGTGACTTAGCTTCATTTATAATCAATTCATGTTTTTCTGGATTTCTACCTTGAACAAAGTTACCGCCTATTCTATTTATAGCTTGAGGCGTTAGACCCATATGTGCGCATACAGGTATTCCTCTATCAGCTAACATAGATGCCATTTTAGAAATCCATTCACCGCCCTCAATTTTTATTGAATTTGCACCTGCTTGCATTAGTCTTTTTGCATTCTCAAGACCCATATCATCAGTTGCATAGCTCATAAAAGGCATATCAGCCATTATATGAGCTCCTTTGTTGCCTTTAACCACGCATTCTAAGTGATAAACTAGCTGATCCATTGTTACCGGTAGTGTGCTGTCATGGCCTTGAATAACCATACCAAGACTATCACCAACGAGCACAACATCTACTCCTGCATCGCATATTATTGAAGTTAGTGTAGATTCATAAGATGTTAAGCAAGTGAATTTTTTACCCTGCTCTTTCATTTTTTTTAATGAAGATAATGTAATTTGCTTTTTATCTGATTGAGCTGACATAGTTAAGATTTAGTATTTAAAGCAATTATATGTAATATTTCGCGAGCAATTTTAATTTTTTTATTTTTTTTAAGAAAAATAGTTTCATTTTTTGTAATGACATGGACCTCATTATCATCCGAATCAAACCCAATTGAATTATCTGATACATCGTTTGAAATTATCATATTAAGGTTTTTTGAATTCAATTTTTTGTTTGCATTATCATTTACATTTGAAGTCTCCGCAGCAAACCCAACAATATAAGCCGAACTATGTCGCTTAGACACTTCAGATAAAATATCATGATTTTTTTGTAAATTAATTTCAATATTTTCTGAATCCTCTTTTTTAATTTTGGTGCTTGAATAATTGGTAGGTTTGAAATCAGCAACAGCTGCACAGGATATGAAAATATCAGATGACTCCATACATTCAAAAACCTTATTAAGCATTTCATCAGCCGAATTAATTTTAAATAAATTTATTCCTTTATTAGCTGTTAAAGATACGGGACCGCTAACTAGATTTACATTTGCGCCTTGAAGCCTTGCCGCGTCTGCAAGAGCATAACCCATTTTTCCTGAGCTATTATTTGATATATACCTTACAGGATCTATTTGTTCTCTTGTTGGACCAGCAGTAATAGTTATAGTTTTTCCAGACAAAGGCCCTTTATGTAGATCAGATTTAATTAACTCAATTATTTTTTCAGGCTCAACAAGTCTTCCCGGCCCAACATCACCACAAGCCTGCTCACCCTTATCTGGACCAATGAAATTAATACCTCTAGATAAAAGTGTTTGAAAATTATCTTGGGTACTTTTATCTAGCCACATTGTTGTATTCATTGCAGGTGCTATAAAAGTTGGTGCCTTTGAAGCTAGAATTACAGAACCCATTAAATCGTCCGCTCTGCCATGAGTTATCTTTGCTAAAGATTCTGCTGAACAAGGTGCGATTAAAATGATGTCTGCCCATTTAGCTAATTCTATGTGGCCCATTGCAGATTCAGCTTTTACATCTAACAATGAATCATGTATTTCATTTCCAGAAACAGCTTGAAGGGTTAATGGCGTTATAAACTCTTTTGCTGATTCTGTCATGACAACCCTTACTTCTGCTCCATCTTTTTTAAATAAACGAATAATTTCTGCAGATTTATATGCAGCTATACTGCCTGTAACGCAGAGTAAAATATTTGTATTTAAAAAATTAAGCATTTTCTTAGCTATTCAGATTTATTAGAGAATGATACCAATTACACGATCTATAAACCAATAAAAACCCATCCCACCAATACATAAACTTGCTATTATTTGTAGATAATTTTGAAAATTAATTTTTGAAGCAATATAAATTAATATTAAAGGGATTGGGATAAGCGCTATTTGCGCTAATTCGATACCAATATTAAAAAACAGCAATGACAGTAGCATTTGATCGTTGGAAATCCCTATATCACTTAATGCTCCTGCAAAGCCCAAGCCATGAAGCAAACCAAAACTAAAAGCCATTAACCAGGGTGTTTTAAGCTGTTTATCACTATCATTAATTTCTAAGGCTAAATAGACTATTGTAAGTGCAATAAGAGCCTCTACTGTGCCTTGAGGTAGATAAATGATGTTATAGACAGAAAGACCTAAAGTAATGCTGTGAGCGACAGTAAATGCAGTTATGGTTTTTATAATATTTACTAGACCGCTAATACAAAATAATAAACCGAATATAAATAAAATATGATCAAGTCCATCAAATAAATGACCAACTCCAAGGTATAAATATGCTGTTGGATAATATTGCTCAACTAATGGGATTTCTATTTTATTTTTTTGAACATTAATCAACCCTTCAAAGGTATCATCATTAAAATTTATAGTTACTAGTGCATCAGTTAAAACACTTAGATTAACAATTTCTATAAATCTGCCTTTAATATTCTCAGTACATTCAAGAGTAATTTTTTCAATAATGTACTTACCTTGAACAAATGGATCTGAGCCTGTTGGCGTACATGTATTTGGAAATATTACATCAGCTCTTTTTCCTATATTTTTAAACGGATACATCCAAATAGCATCATAAGAATTTTGATTAGTATCAGACTGATCAATAATTAAATGAGCAGGATTAAATTCATGAGACAAAAGATTAAGAGAACTAATTAATAAAAAAAAAGATAATAATTTTTTCATTAAAATTTAAGATCTGGATTTATGAAAATTGTGTATTCTGATCTAATATTATTTAAAAACCCTTTTACTGCCTGCTCTCTTTTCATCTGTAAGAAATCAACCTCTACCTGTCTTAAAACGTCTTCTATTTTAGGAATATATCCTGGATTGATGGAGTTTATATAAACAATATGGTGCCCATATGTTGATCTGATAGGTTTTGACCATTTTTGAGGTGCAAGGTTTATAAAATTTGTTGCAAACTCTATTCCAAAGTTACTTTCAATATTTCTAAAGGGCTCATTTGCAAATGCTTTACCTAAATAGAATGGATCAGATTTGAAAGTACTATTTTCTTGCAGAGCTTTTAATGCTTGTTGAGATCTCTCAAGGGAGTTGTTGTTTTCTGAAAAATAATAATGTGTGAATGTAAATGAAGATTCAATAAAGTACTTATCTTTGTTATTTTCATAATACTTGTTTAGTTCTTTTGCAGAGGGAATCTCAAGGATTGATTCTTCTTTTAAAAATGAAATTTTTTGAGCAAGGCGCCTTTTTATAATTGTATCTTCTTGATCTAGTCCCAAAAGAAGAGCTTCTCTATAGAGAATTTCTTCATCAACTAAATTATTTATTATTCTTGCTAGCTCATCATTTGACGGATCTCTACCAACTTGTGATTTCCATGCGCTAATTAAACTAAGGATCTCTTGATCTGATATGAATATACTTTTATCTTTATCAGCATTCATTGCCGTATCAATCACATACAAACAAATACCTATAACAAAAAATATTAATACTTTGTATTTCAATCTATTATCTAAAATTATTAAATTTAAGTACTTAAATTAATCATTCTTACTGTTCCTCCAAGAGGAACAACATCAACATCACTTGCTGGTGGAATATACCATATAGGTGATGACCATGCTCTTTCTTGAATAGTATCGTGCAGATCTTCACGTGGCTTAAAGCCTCTACTTATTGCATCCCATGTACTCCACCTACAGGTAGGATTTTCCAACACTCTTGCATAATAGAAAGATTTAGTTTCGTTATCAAATTCTGGGTCTACCCAGCTAGCTTTTAATTCTGCTGAACCCACGTTTTTAGTTATAGAGCAATCATTGATATTTACTTTAGCTCCATTATCTGGGCATCTATTTGTTAGAGGATCAACTTGAAGACCATCAGAACAAACAACATCAAAAACTTTTTCATGACCTCTTCCTGAACCATCCGACCAACCCTTTATAATCTGGACTCTTTGAAGTGGTGCACCATTTTTGTCTCTTTGTGCCCAAACAATAAACTCAGGGGCTTTATCACCATCACCAACTAGATCCGAACCCATAGTGACTCCATTTTGATAGGCTTGACTAACGAGCATCTCAGAATTTAAATCTATGTTAGATAAGTTATAACCAGCAAAGAAACGGACAGCAATACGAGTTCCTGTTGTTGCAAAAGTTTCTTTTCTTTTGAAAGCTTTAAATATTGAATCTCTAGTATTTTCTTCTGCCCAAACAGCAGCCAAACCTGATGCGCCCCATTGAGTAAAACCGGTGTTTGCATATTCACCTTGTTCTAATGAAACAGTGCTTCTTGGCTGATTAAATGCTCTCATGTAGTCATCCATTCTTTGAATATTCTCTTGGGCGAGAGGAGCAGATCCTCTATTTTCAGGATCACCATCCAAAATACCAACCTTAGACCAATAATTTGATTCATCGAAGGCTCCAGCACCAGTATGAGTATCAGAGGAACCAATAAGACCAAATTTATATGGATTGCCTTGCTTAGTAAATTCTAGTGTCAATCCATTTAAATAGGCTTCTCTAACATAACTACCAGATGGTCTACTAAAAGTTGGTGGCCTACTCCCTACTCTAACATCCATTATCTCAAAGTCAGCCCATTCATCATCTGGTGAAAGCAATGGGTGTGTCTCTGAGGTACCTTTAACTTGAGTAACCTCAACCAAAGGCTCGTTTCGCATTCTTTTTTCAGCATATTCTCTATTAATTGGGTCAGAGTAAAATGTCTCCATTTCAAACATCTGACCATTTGATCCATTAGGATTATGAGGTATTGAAACTGTATCGACACCCTTATCACGTAATTTATCTTGCCATGTCCATAAATCTTCAGGGTTTATTGAGTCTATTCTAGTCCAGGGTCTAATAGGAGCTTTTGATGAATTAAAAATAACATTTCTATGTAAATTACCACCCTCAATATTTGTTGAGGTTGTAAATTCATACCCTATAAAAGTTGTGAAATGACCGGGATCATTATGCTCATTAGCTGCTCTAGCAACATCTTCCCAAGCGGATTTATGAATTTCATAGTCAAAAGATTTTAAAGCGGTTTGAGTGTTTTTTGTAAACCAAGCTTTTAATATATTAGGATTTAAATCTGAATAAGCTTGGGTAATAGTTCCTCCAAGAATTGTGCTAAACAACGCAGATCTCGGTCCAGCTGATTCAGATGTCAAATTCTCTACTCTATTTAAATCATGGAAAGGTTTGGCAAAATCTTTTTGAGAGATATCAGTTGTGGTATCTGACCAAGCATTCAGCATACCCATAAAAAAACCATGATCAGTAACTGAATAAAAGTCTAATGGTTCTTGTAATTTCATTTCATATCCCATGGGATGCATAATGCCATCGCCTTTAGCATACCTGTAAGCGTCATTTGGAGTTGCTGTAACACCAAATATGTAAGCATCAAAAGAATGCTTAGTATGAACATGTAGATCTCCATAATAAGGATTTCTATCTTTATTAGGTTTTGGTTTTGGTTTAGATGATTTTTCTTCATCAGATGAAAAATCTATAATTTTAGTAGCGCTATCTGACCTCATCATATCTAAGATACTAAGCACTGGCCTAGAATCGGTTACTGATGAATACAAGCCGGCAAATAAAGCTAAATAGATTACAGGTAATGCTATTAAGAGCTTTATAAAAATTGATTTCATTCCGAATCTCCCCAAATGTATATTTATATCAATTAAATCAACTCAATTGACTATAGTCAATCAAATTAAATGCGAATTGATTATGCTTAAATGAGCGAGCATATTAAATTGATTTTACCCAAATTGGTGATGACCAAGCTCTTTCTTGAATAACTGAATCAATATCAGATCTTGGCTTCTCTCCGTTTCTAATCGCATCCCATGTTGACCATCTACATGATGGATTTTCTATGACACGAACATAATAAAAAGCATTTATATCAGAATTAAATTCTGGATCTTTCCAGAAAGTTTTAAGCTCTGTTGTCCCTATATTTGCTGTAGTTGAGCAGTCATTAAGATTAACCTCTGCTCCATTGTCCGGACAACGATGAGTTATTGGATCAACCTTCAAACCATCTGAACATGCTACATCAAAAATCTTTTCATTATGAACTCCATTTTCAACCCATCCTTTAACTACCTGAGATCTTTGTAATTTATTACTAAGTGGGTCTGAAACCGCCCATATTAAAAATGTTGGGCTCATTTGATTATCTATAAAAATATCTCCACCCATAGGTGTACTTAATGAATAAGCTTTTCTAATAAGATTTTCATCAGAAAGATTGTAATTCTCTAAATCATAGCCGCCAAAAAATCTCACCTTTATTCTGGGACCAGATGTTGCAAAGGTTTCTTTTTTTCTGAAAGCTGCGAAGATTGATTCTCGAGTATTTTCTTCAGCCCATACACCAGCAAGACCAGAGGCTCCAAAATAAATAAGTCGATCACCTACATTTAAATAATAGTTATTATTAACATATTTCACTGAACCTTCCTTAATTTTACTCATAATGAAACCATAAGTTTTATTAAAAGGTATGGAACCTCTTAGTTTAGGTGTGCCATCTAAAGAGCCAATTTTAGAAAAAAATGTTTCTTCATTATATGAACCGCCACCAACATGACTATCACTTGAACCGATGAGACCAAATTTATAAGGATTAATAATTCCATTTTCTTCCATGGCTAGTCCTCTTAAATAAGCATTTCTAACATATGCACCTTTAATATTTTTTATCTCATTTGCAGGGTATTGAGACGGGACAGCTGTTTCAAAAGAAGCCCATTCATCATTTTTTGAAATTAATGGATGGGTTTCAGAGGTTCCTTTGGCTTGAGTAATTTCAACAAGAGGTTCATTCATTGCTCTGTTTGAACTATAAGCATCATCAATTGGTCCGCCATTAAAATCCTCATTTGAAAAAGCAGCACCACCAGATATGTTTGAATTATGAGGTATAGCTAAACTATCTATACCACTTTCTCTAAGACCATTCATCCAGTTCCATAATGGTTCTGGGTTTTGACTGTCTAATCTTGTAAAAATTTTATTAGGAAGATTTTTAGTATCTTCAAATATGACATTTCGATGCAGATACTTGTCATATAAATCTTCAGAAGAAGTATATTCATAACCTGCAAAGGTTGTAAAAATACCAGGCATGTATGCATCATCAGCAGCTTTTATGGTTTCTTTCCAAACACTTTCCTGAACCTCATCTATCAAATTTTTATCAAGAGCTCCATTTCCAATACCTTCAATAGTAGTTCTTGCAAAATTTCTGAATAAACCGGCTCTTCTAGTGGCACCTAGAAATCCATCAGATATTGATTCATTTAGATTATGTAATGGTTTTGTATACTCATATTTAGAAAATAAAGATGTTGTATCAGCTGCATTTGGAAGAAGTCCTAGAAAAAAACCATGATCAGTGACTGCATAAAAATCGAGCGGTCTTCTGAGTTGTATGTCATATCCTGTTGGATGAGGAATTGACTCTCCTTGTGCATATTTGTATGCCATTTCAGGGTCACTTAAGGTACCAAATGTATAAGCATCGAATGAGTTTGACGTGTGTATATGCAAATCTCCAAAATATGCGTTTTTATCTGGATTTGGTGAAGGTGATAATCTATTTTTTAATAGATCATCTATTTGATAATAAGAATCATCCAGTGAAGTTTGAACTTGTTGATCTTTTTCTACATTAAGAAAAAATAGAGCATGTATAATGAAACTAATTGCTATAAGTATTAGTGTTACAAAAATAGCCCCTAACTTTTTCATGATTAAGTTATCCTAGCACAAGGGTAAAAAAGAATATAATACTCTTCTGCGCCTGTAGCTCAGTTGGATAGAGTACTTGGCTTCGAACCAAGGGGTCGGGAGTTCGAATCTTCCCGGGCGCACCAATTATAAAAAAGAAGAAATTGATTATGTATATAATTTATATAGTTTTTTATCTGTTAAGAGGGCCTTTGTTATCAACCCAATCTGTAAATCCACCTATATTAAAAATAGAAGAATAGCCCTTATTAACTAGAGTCAAACCAACAAGAGCTGATCTAACTCCAACAGCGCAATACAAAAAAATATTTATATTATCTCTGTCATCGATATATTGATCGATAAGTTCATTTGAAAAGCTTTGATCAAAAATACTTTTTGGTATATTTATTGCCCCTTGTATTAGGCCTGAAGCAGATACCTCTATCTCTTCTCTTACATCAATAATTAAATTTTTTTGGGATGACATCATTGCTACAGACTCATCAAATTTTAGTCTTGGTACACAATCATTAGCTTTTTGAAGAAGTTTTGTTAAGTCTATATCATTCATATTTATGCCTTCGTATTAACTGAATTAATATATCCTTTTTTATTTGAATTAGATAAATAAATTCCTATAAGCACAATTAAGCATCCTAGAATAATTGTTGAAGTAATTTTTTCATCTAAAAATATAGATCCCCATATAATTCCAAAAACAGGTAAAAAGTAAGCAACGGTTGAAGTTTTAACTGCTCCAATTTTATCAATCAACCTTACATAACCAAGAAAGCCTATACCAGTAGATACAGCGCCCAACCAAAATGCAGAACCAATAGCCGATGCCGACGGCATAGTCTCTGGAAGATTAAAAATTGATACTGGAATCATGAAGACTGCACTAAAGACAATAGACCAACCAATTAAAACCATTTTATTAGCATTTACTGACTGTCTTTGTATGTATACGGTTGAGTAAGAATAAAAAAATGCTGCTAGTAAGGCTGAAAAACTTGCAATTAAAGTTGTATCTGAGTTTTGAGGATTAACTAAAATAAAAATACCTATGAATCCTAGAATCAAGCCAAATAATTGTTTCAATGACACACTTTCTCCAATCCACAGATAGGCAATGATCATGGTATTAAATGCAGTTGTGGCATTTAGTATCGCTAGGATGTTTGAATCAGCACCAAAACTTGCATATGAAAATAGTGTAAAAGGAATAGCATTATTCATTATTGATAAAACTAAAACCTGTTTCCATATGGGTTTTAAAAGATGAATGTATTTTTTTTGAAGGAGTATTGGTAAAAATATTAAGGATGCAATTAATAGTCTGGTATTAACCAGGGCTATAGGACCAAACTCTGGAGTAGCAACTTTTATAAACATAAAAGCGCTTCCCCAAAGAGCGCCTAAAAAAGTTAATAGTATCCAGTATCTTACTTCCATATTAAAAAGATAAAAAAACCCCCAAGTAAACTTGGGGGTTATAAAAAATCTAGTTTAATTGCGACTGCAATTTAGAACTAGTCGAAAACTTACAGATTACCTCGTGTCAAAAGGTGAATCCTCCGTTTCCTGTTATTAAATAAATACTAATAGGACCACCTCCATGTTCAGGGTAATAATATAAATGCTAAACAGTCCCCTTAAAAAACCACTTAACAAGACACCCTCTTAAATTATATACAGAAAAAAACCTAAATAAAGAAATTTTTTTTAATAACAATTAGAATGAAAATTCCATTTGAGCCTTTGGCTCAATAAGATCTGAAGTAAGGACTTGATTATTAATTTGACTATTAATAAATCTATCTAGTTCATTCACATCATTATTAAAATATTCAAATGCTAAGGTCTTTTTAATTGAAGGTTTATCAACTGATGATAAATATCTTTCAATAATAGGATCAAGGTTATTTAATTTTACTACGTTATTCATAATCAAATTATACTGTATAAATATACAGTATACAACAGTCTAGTCTTCGTGAACTTTGTAGAGCCTTCTTTGTTGAAGTAAATTGAATAGCATCATTAAAAACATAATGAAAGCCACAGATCCAAGAACATCACCAATAAAAAATCTTGCAATTACTTCTACTCCAATATTTACTCCATTGATCAAAGAAAGTATTAAGTTGGTAAATATAGAGTTAAATAAAGCAGATAAGATAATTACAAAAATAAGGAATTTGTAATTGGCAAAATTTACTTTTTTTAGAATGTTGTAATTGAAAGTAGAATCCCTAGACCACTTTACAATTTCTACAGCAACTACTATTGATAATATGGATGAAATACTTGCAACAGTCCAATAATCTAAATATTGATCACCCCAAACAAGAGTTGGCCCTGTTATTTCAGCTGCATATAGTGCTGGTAAGGATCGAGCACCAAAGAAGCAATAAAATATAACCCTACAACCATGTGGTAAATAAAGTAAGCTACCAATCCACCCTTTGTCCAAGGTAGCAAAAGTAATTGACGACCATAGAGTGTAAACAAGCATTGATGCTATATAGGTAATTAAAGAAACCTGAATGAAATATTTCATATATATATGTTTGTAAGTTTTTTAGATTAAATTAAACAGTTATTAAATCTAAAAAAACTTCTCTTCTATCAGCATGTGACTGAATAAGTCTGACCATTTTTTTGTCCTCAAAAGCTTTAATTGCTTTATAGACTGTAGATCTTGAAAAGCCTGATGATTCAATTACATCAGAAATATTACATTTACCTTTGTTATGAACTTCATAGGCAATGGTATAGTAGATTTTTTTCTCAGTTTCATTAAATGAAACCAGGTTTAAATCTCTATCAAGATTTTGAAGCATCTGGAGAAGATTGGCTAATTGTTCGATATATGATTTACTCATAGTAATAATATATAACTGATTTTATTTATACACAACCGTGCATAAACTTATTTATTTTTTTGAGTAAGCATGAGTTGCGTCTGTAATTTAAAAGCTATTATTGCAAATAATATAAATAACGTTGATCCAATAATATCACCTACATAAAACCTTGCTATAACCCCAACATCAATTGGAATTTGGTTCAGTTGTGATAAGACAAGATTGGTAAATATTGAATTAAAGAGTGCTGATAGAATTATTACAAATACTATAAATTTATAATTAATAAAATTAACTTCTAGAAAAATATCAGATGGTTTAAAGCTAGCTATTTGAGTCCATTTTATTAACTCTGCAGCTAATAATACAGATAAGATTGATGTGACTGATCCTGCATACATATAAGTCATATCGGTATTA
>Ga0209602_1003463_pt1 | contig 12156 bp, 10 predicted proteins | sample COGITO_mtgs_1205_3_FD_184810 | JGI IMG/M metagenome (GOLD analysis project Ga0209602, IMG submission 184810) | Pelagic marine microbial communities from North Sea - COGITO_mtgs_120524 (SPAdes) (version 2) | ecosystem: Environmental > Aquatic > Marine > Epipelagic ...
CGTCAAACACCACAATACCGCCGTGTCCAATCATGGCTTTGATCGCGGCAAAGGCTTCATAGTCCATGGGAGTATCCCACTGAGACTCGGGCATAAATGCCCCCAGAGGTCCGCCCACCTGAATGGCGCGAATGGGGCGGCCGCTATAGGTGCCCTGCCCGTAATCTTCCACCACTTCACGCAGTGTTACACCAAAGGCTAATTCAATCAGACCGCCGCGTTTAATATTGCCTGCCAGCTGAATGGCTAAGGTGCCTCTTGAGCGACCCATACCAAAGTTCTGATAGTTTGCTGCGCCCTGCTCCAGAATGCTTGAAATCGCCGCTAAGGTGAGCACATTATTGACCACGGTTGGCATGCCAAACAAACCTTCGATGGCCGGTAACGGTGGCTTGGCGCGAACCATTCCACGCTTGCCCTCTAGGCTCTCTAGCAATGAGGTCTCTTCGCCACAGATATAGGCACCGGCACCCAGGCGCACTTCCAGATGGAAGGTTTTGCCGGAGCCCTGAATATTTTCGCCGAGAAAGTTAGCTTCGATAGCACGGTCGATGGCGATATTTAATAGTTTGTGCGCGACCGGATATTCCGAACGCAGATAGATATAACCTTGAGTCGCACCCACGGCTAACCCGGCGATAATCATGCCTTCAATTAGCTGATAAGGATCTGACTCCATTACTAGACGGTCGGCAAAGGTTCCCGAATCACCCTCGTCGGCATTGCAGACTATGTATTTTTGACAGGGCTCTTTATCCGCCGCGGTGCTTTTACCTGCATCATGCACCGTCTGCCACTTAATGCCGGCAGGAAATGCTGCACCCCCGCGACCACGCAGACCGGAGTCTTTAACCTGATCAACAATCTGCTGGCCGGTCATCTGCAAGGCTTTCTTAAGTCCTTCAAAACCATTTAATGACTGATAGTTATCCAAGCAAACTGGATCGCCCAAACCGGCGCGGGCATAGGTGAGTCGCTGCTGAGATTTTAAATAGGGAATATCTGCCACTTCGCCCTGATAGAGGTCATGGCTAGTGGGATCTGATTCCAGTGCATCAATAATGCTCGGAATATCCTTAGCAGAAACCGGGCCGAAGGCAATACGACCCTGATCCGTTGCTACTTCTAATAAGGGTTCTAACCAAAATAGTCCGCGGGAGCCATTGCGAATCGGCTCTATACCTGCGGTTTGCAATGCCCGAGCCACGGCTTCCGAACCCAGTGCCAGCGCGGTGGTATCTTGGGGAATATAAAAGATCATTTGGCGACCCCCTCTGCTGATGTGAGGTCAGAGATTAGTTGATCAAAGCGGTCTGCATCCACTCGCGCAAAAATATCATCATTGATGCGCACTGAGGGTGAGCAGGCACAGTTGCCTAAGCAGTACACCGGTTCTAGGGTAATGGCTCCATCGGTGGTGGTTTCACCGTAGTCGACAGCTAGGGCTTGCTTGGCGTGGGCTTCCAACTGGCGGGAACCCATAGACTGACAGGCTTCAGCGCGGCAGATTTGCACTGTATGGCGGCCGACTGGACTGGTCTTGAAATCATGGTAAAAGCTGATCACGCCATGGACTTCAGCGCGGGATAAGTTGAGGCCTTTGGCAATAATAGGAACCGCTGTATCAGGGACATATCCTACATCCGCCTGTATGGCATGCAACAGGGGCAATAACCCACCAGGCAAGGCTTTGTATTGCCCGACTAAATCACTGATCGATTGCTGCTCACTTTGGCTGATACCCAACTCAATTACTCCTGTGGTTATTGTTCGCGTCGACACTATTACCCGGCCCGCCAACCGACGCAGTCTAGCACTATCACTACCCTGTTCTGTCTTACCCAAGCGACTCTTATTTACCTAATAAGGACTGCTTATTAAGGCTGATGCTTAAGCCAAAGCCCGGGCGTGAAAGGCGATATGTTGCCCTATAAACGTAGCAATAAAAAAGTAGCTATGATCATAATCCGGCTGCATTCTAATTTGCATGGGGTAATCAGCCACTTGACCTGCCTGAACCAAAAGCTCCGTCTTCAGTTGCTCGCTTAAAAAATTGTCGGCATCCCCCTGATCCACTAACACAGGCAAATGCTGTTTAGCCTGGCCTACCAGATCAATCGTGTCATATTGTTTCCAAACTTGCCGATCATCACCCAGGTAATTGCTCAGCACTTTTTCACCCCAGGGGCAATTCAGCGGCGAACAGATGGGGGCGAAAGCCGACACTGACTTGAATCGTTCAGGGTTTTTAAGGGCAATAGTCAAGGCTCCATGACCGCCCATGGAATGCCCTGAAATTGAACTGCGCTGACCGTCCACCGGAAACTCGCGGTTAATTAGCGCCGGTAGCTCATCCAAGATATAGCTATACATCTGATAATGTTCGGCCCAGGGCTGTTCGGTGGCATTGACATAAAAGCCGGCTCCCAAACCCATATCGTAGGCCGCCTCTGGATCATCCGCCACGCCATCGCCTCTGGGGCTGGTGTCTGGGCAGACTATGGCGACGCCATGTTCTGCCGCGTGCTGTTGGGCTCCGGCTTTCTGGATAAAATTTTCGTCATTGCAGGTTAGTCCCGACAGCCAATAGAGGACTGGAACTGGCCCTTTTTCTGCCTGAGGTGGCAGGTAAATACTAAAGGTCATCTCGCAGTTTAGAACTACAGACTGGTGCTTGTAACGCAGCTGCTGGCCACCAAAGCTTTGGTTTGCACCAATCTGCTCTATTGACTTAAGCGCCATTTAAAACTCCACGACCGAACGAATACTCTCGCCAGAATGCATTAAATCAAAGGCCTTATTAATGTCTTCCAGGGGCATCTTGTGGGTAATCAAATCATCAATATTGATTTTGCCATCCATATACCAGTCGACAATGCGCGGCACATCGGTGCGACCCCGGGCACCGCCAAAGGCAGTTCCCCGCCACGATCGACCGGTAACCAGCTGGAATGGTCGAGTGGTAATCTGCTTGCCGGCACCAGCGACCCCGACTATGCAGCTTTCGCCCCAGCCTTTGTGACAGCACTCTAGCGCCTGGCGCATCACGTCGACGTTACCAATGCATTCAAAGCTGTAATCCACACCACCGCCGGTCATCTGAATAATATGGTCGACGACGTTATCCACGTCTTTGGGGTTAATAAAGTCGGTCATACCAAACTGCTTGCCCAAGCCTTCTCGGGCGGGGTTGAGATCTATACCGATTATCCTGGTGGCACCGACCATCTTGGCACCCTGAATGACATTTAAGCCTATACCGCCAAGACCAAATACGGCTACTGTAGAGCCGGCTTCCACTTTCATGGTGAAGGCCACGGCACCAATACCTGTGGTCACGCCACAGCCGATATAACAGATCTTGTCGAAGGGCGCGTCTTTGCGCACCTTGGCCAGTGATATCTCAGGGAGAACGGTGTAGTTAGAAAAGGTAGAGCAACCCATATAGTGCAGAATCGGCTTGCCTTCAAAGGAGAAACGGCTGCTGCCATCGGGCATCAGACCCTGCCCCTGAGTCGATCGCACTGCCTGGCAGAGGTTAGTTTTGGGGTTTAGGCAATACTCGCATTCGCGGCACTCAGCGGTATATAGCGGAATCACATGATCGCCGGGTTTCAGACTCTTAACCCCGGGGCCCACTTCAACCACTACACCTGCGCCCTCGTGCCCCAAAATAGCGGGGAAAGCGCCCTCGGGATCATCACCAGAGAGGGTAAAGGCATCGGTATGGCAAACCCCTGTGGCCTTAATCTCCACTAGCACTTCGCCGGCGCGTGGGCCGTCGAGATCCACCTCCACAACTTCTAAGGGTTTGCCTGGGCCAAATGCCACTGCTGCTCTGGTTTTCATACCGTTAGTCCTCTTGGAAAACTCTGTTATTTAATTTTTTGGATTTTGCTGATCAAACTTTGAAGTATCATCTTAGGTTAAAAATCGCTATTTTACCTATCAGATTAGCGTCCTATAACAATAAATAATTACAACCGGGGAATATCATGAGATCCATAATAATCACCTGCGCTTGGCTGCTCAATTTTCTCATTGCGAGTCCCTCTGCGTTTAGTGCCCCAAGCATAGAGGCCAACAGCGTCAGTGGCGAGTTGGTTATCTATACCGCGAAGAAAATCATTACCATGGAAGCGGCTCTGCCCGAGGCCACCGCCGTGGCTGTGGCCAATGGCCGCATTGTCGCAGTGGGTTCACTGGAGTCACTGAGCAGCTGGACCGATCAAAAAGATGCGCGTCTCGACCGGCGCTTTGAGGGCAAGATTATGATGCCCGGTTTTATTGATCCCCATGTACACCCTTCCCTTCCAGCGATACTGACCCAGTTTCCCTTTATTGCCCCCGATGACTGGTCCCTGCCCACTGGCGAATTCCCCGGCGCCAAAACCCCTGAGGCTTATCTCAAACGACTTAAGCAGTTAGTTGCCGAGCACAGTGATGAGAGTGTTCCCTTTATTGCCTGGGGCTATCACCCCCTGTGGCACGGGGAATTATTCCGCCAGCAGCTCACCGCACTGTTCCCGGATCAGCCGGTCATGTTGTGGCACAGATCCTTCCATGAAATCGTTGCCAACGATGCGGCGCTGACGATGCTCGATATAAAACAGGCTGACCTAGTTGATAACCCCTTAACCGATTGGAGCAAGGGACATTTCTTTGAGAATGGAATGTACGCGCTTATTCCAAAGATGCCCTTCCTGTTTGACCCTGCTCGCTTTGGCAAGGGCATGGAGAACTTTATTCAAATGGTCCACCAGGGCGGCGTGACTACCGCTCTGGATATGGGCACCGGTGTGTTTGGCAATCCGGATGCAGAGATAGAACTGATTCGACATACAGTGGAAACCCTCCAAGCTCCAGCGCGATTAATTCTGACACCGATTATTACCGACTTTATTGGTCGTGGGGTCTCCATTGAAGATGCATTGCTGCAAGTGGATAGATGGCGGTCACAAAATAGTCACCGAGTGATGTTTGATCGGCGCTTTAAACTGATGATTGATGGCGCCATCTACAGTGGACTGGCGCAGTTTAAATTCCCTGGCTATATAGACGGTCATCAGGGTGTCTGGATGGTGCCCGTCGAAGTCTCCCAGCAATGGGCTCAGGCATTTTGGGATGCGGGCTATCAGATTCATGCCCACACCAATGGCGATGGCAGTGCTGAGGTCTTAATCGAGCTGCTAAAAACCCTGCAAAAAAATACCCCTAAAGCCGATCACCGTTTGGCTCTGGAACATTTCGCCTACACCACCGAAGATCAGAATCGACAGCTTGCCGAGCTCGGCGCGGTGGTCTCGGCCAATCCCTACTACCACTATATGCTCAGCGATATGTACAGCGACCAATGGTTGGGTGCCGATCGCGGCAGTCAGATGGTGCGCCTGGGTTCTCTTGAGCGTTTGGGCATGCCCTTTGCCTTTCATTCCGACAGCCCCATGGCACCGTTGGAGCCTCTGACTCTGGTTTCAGCCGCGGTTAATCGGGTAACCATTAATGGCAATCTCAGTGGTGCCAATGAACGGGTCAGTCTGGATGCGGGTCTGCGGGCCATCACCATCGATGCGGCTTGGGTGATGGGTTGGGAAGATGAGATTGGGTCGATTCGCGCGGGCAAGAAGGCCGACTTTACAATCCTTGAGGCCGATCCCTATAAGGTCGGGCCCAAGCATTTAAAGGATATTAAAATCTGGGGCACGGTTTTTGAGGGGCAGCCAGCACCCCTATAGCGGGTAAATCATTTGGAGCACCGCGGATCTGACGGCTATTTAAGTAGCCTCAAAAGGCTAGGTATTTTAGTCCCGCCGGTCATATCTGGGTGTTTCGCTAGTCAGGATTTAGCGTTACTATCAAAGGCTAAAGCTGCTCAAAAATAAAAATAATAAAATAGGGGCAATAGAAAAATGTTTAGAACCCTCTCCACATCCGTATTATTAACGCTCATTCTCACTCTGTTGGCCTCTTGCGGCGGCGGATCAAATTCCGCGGCACCTGCTGACAGGTCGGATGACGAAGATGAACAGCTACCGGTCACTGAACAGACAGTTTGGCAGGAGGCAACCCCTGAATCCGTCGGCATGGACTCAAGCATTTTAGCCCAGGCCTTTGATCAAGCCTTTGTTGATGGCAGCTACACCCAAGCCGCTCTGGTGATTAAAGACAATACACTTATCTATGAGCGCTACCGAGGCATTCTGCCAACAGAACAAGCCAGGCTCGAGGCGACAACCTTACTCGACGGCCAAGAGCGCTATGGCCAGCGTGATAAAGACAGTCTTGCAACATCCTGGTCAACGGCAAAATCCTTTACCAGCGTAATGATCGCCATCGCCATTGAACAGGGCTATATCGAATCCCTCTCTGAGCCAGCCTCAAACTATATAGATGAATGGCAAGAAGACGGGAGAGACGCAATCACCCTTCGCAATTTGCTGGATATGCGTTCCGGGTTGCCCATTGCCTGTTATGACTTTGCGGCACAGAGCTTGGAGGTCTGCCCCGACGGTGGCAACGCCGGCGGTAATTTAGTCTATTCCAGCGATCAGATGTCTGCCTGTATTGATCGCCCACTGGCAGCGACCAATGTTAATCAGCCTTGGTATACAGGCGGGCCACTTTGGCAGACTGGCTACTGGCTCTACTCCAATTGCGACACCATGGTACTCGGCGAGATTCTCTACCGAGCAACCGGTCAGGATCTACAGACTTATGCTGACCTGCACCTGTTCTCTAAAATCGGCATGCAGGCCCAGTGGTGGCGTGACAGCGATGGTACCAGTCAGGTGGATGGTAACTACTTAGCCTATTGCTGCCTGGATGCCACGCCCCGTGACTTTGCAAGATTTGGGCAGTTACTTCTCAATAATGGCGTATGGGATAATGAGCAGGTAGTTCCCAGCAGTTACATCGACAGTATCAAAAATATCAGTGTCGACTCGGTGGTGACTGAACTCTATGGAGGAGCGTTTAGCTACGGACTACAGTTTTGGACCGTCATTCCTGGGCAGCAACCGGATGGCTCGTTTTATCCCCTGCCGAATACACTGATTACCACTAACGGGTTTGATGGTCAGTACATCAGCCTAGATTTTGACAACAATATTGTGGTGGTGCGCAAGAGTCTCTACAGCCCAATTATAAATACCTCAGGTGAGCGAAAAATGACTATCTCTCCAAGTAATCTGGAGGAATCTAGCCTGGTGGGCTCGTTGCCCAACGGCATAAATTTGATTGGTGGATCGAACTACTCCCATCAGTCCTTACTTTACGGGGTAAACAATTCCATTATCGCCCCAGACTAACTATCGCCCTAAACTAACTGGGGACTTTTAACCCTGACACTTTTCAACATAAACCATAATAATAAAAAGGCCATACCATGAGCGACATTATCCTTTACGTACTAGCACTAACCCTGTTTCAAATCTGGCTGCTGCCAATGGTTCTCAATTTAAAGAATAGCGCCTACCTACTCTCCAATCGTGACCAAGAGGTTGAAACCTCGGTGACCTATCAGCGTGCCAAGCGCGCCGCAGCCAACCTTCACGAAACCCTGCCGATTTTTCTCACCCTGGCACTCTTATCAATGGTTATGGATATCGATAACACTCAGGCGGCAACTGCCTGGCTGGCATTGCGCGTCGTCCATGTCATTTGTTACACCATGGGCTTTGCCAAATTGCGCAGCCTCAGCTGGGTCGGCTCGGTAATCGCCCTTATCGCTATGGCTATGGAACTGGTCTAAAGCACTAGGTCTTTTATTAAAAATAATCTATGCCAGGCATTGCATAAAACCACAATGCCTGGCGACTAATGGAAATACACTATGCGTACCAAACTCTCTCTCGCGCTGGGCATATTGCTCCTAGCAGGCTGCAGCGGACCGGATGATTCATTCCCGCTCAGCATTCAACAAGCAGCACCAGAAGCCGCAATTGAATCCGTTAGCTGCGACAACTTTAATGCCGACGGCACTGCCCTATTTGGCGACCTGCACGTGCATACCAGCTACTCCTTTGATGCCGCAGCCAATAGTTTGGGTACCACACCGGCGGATGCCCATCGCTATGCCCGCGGTGAAGCCATCCCGTTTTTCCCAGTGGATAAACAGGGTGTTCCCCTTGGCTCAGTCAAGATTGATCGGCCATTGGATTTTCTTGCGGTCACCGATCACGGCGAATTTCTCGGTGAACGCGCACTCTGTCGCACCGAAGGCTCACCGGCCTACAACACCACTTTCTGTAACAACTACCGGGTCAATGAACGTCAAGGCATGATGATGTTGGGCTCAGTGATCACCACCGAAACCCCTGTGCGCATTAAAGAGATTTGCGGCGCCGATGGCAGTCAGTGCAATGAATATGCCGAGTCACCTTGGCAGGATATTCAGCTGGCGGCCAATAAAGCCAATGCTCCCTGCGAGTTCACCAGCTTTGTCGCCTATGAGTACACCGGCACGCCCGGCACATCGAACTACCATCGCAATGTCATCTTTCGCGATGACAATGTTCCTGCCAAACCGGTTAGCTATATAGACGCACCCATCGACAGCAAGCTCTGGTCGGCACTGGATGCGGTCTGTGATATTGCCGAGGGTTGTGACTATCTTACTATTCCTCACAACTCCAATCTGGCTAACGGACGTATGGCGCCCTATATGCAGCTTGAAGACACCACTGAAGCTAAGCGTGCCTATGCCACTGCACGGTTGAAGCGCGAGCCGATTATGGAGATCTTCCAACACAAAGGCAGCTCCGAATGTATCAATGGCTTGAGCAGTGTCTTTGGTGCTCCAGACGAGCTCTGTAACGTCGAAGCAGTCAGGCGTATGGGTGAGAACAAGACTTATGTCACCCGCAGTTTAAAAGAAGGCGACCTGACCATGGGTCAGGCATCACAGGTCACTGTAGAATGCGAACCCGGCAAGACCGGCAGCAATGGCATGCTCGGTGCCGGCTGTGTCCACCCTACTGACTTCCAGCGCTCTGGCCTTTTGGTTGGACTACTCGAAGAACAATCCATTGGTTTGAATCCGGTTAAGCTTGGCACCATTGCCGCCACTGACACCCATTCAAGCACTCCCGGCGCTGTTATTGAAAATGCATGGACTGGTGCTGTGACCGGCGAATCAAACCCTGCTGAGCGACTCAAACCAGGCCTGCTAACCAGTGGTATCGATGGCAACCCCGGTGGTTTAGCCGGTGTTTGGGCAAAGGAAAATACTCGCGACGGCATCTTTGACGCCATGCTCCGCAAAGAAGTGTTTGGCACATCGGGGCCACGTATTCGACCACGCCTGTTTGCTGGCTGGGATCTCAATGGCGGTCTCTGCGATGCTCCGGATATGGTTGCTCAGGCCTATGCCTCTGGCGTCCCTATGGGTGCTGATTTAGCGGCTACTGAAGACAGTGGCAAAATCCCTAGCCTACTCGCCTATGCGTCTAAGGATCCAGATGGTAAGCCACTGGTCGCATTGCACCTGATCAAGGGTTGGATTGACGGTGAAGGCCAAATGCACAATGAGGTCATTACCGTTGCCGAAGCGAAAACTGGCGCTGACAGTCTCTGTGTGGTGTATAGCGATGATAACTTTGATGCTAGCCAGTCAGCTTATTATTACCTGCGTGCGGTAGAACCTGAGACGGCCCGCTGGCACACCTATGACTGCGCTGCATTGGCTGAGGCTGATCGACCTGAGGTCTGTACTAATGGAGCTTATCCTGAGACGGTTCGGGAGATGGCTTGGACTTCGCCGATTTGGTATCAGGGGAAGTAACTTAGTCAGAGTCGATAATGGTATTTTTTAAATTTAAGACTCTGCAAAACCTGTAATATAAGAGCCCCCCTTTTTAGGGGGCTTTTTGTTTTGCTTTCCTTATCGGTGACACTAAACTCGGCAGCATGGTTCGATCTTACCGCCAATCTCTGCGGGTGAAAATGCCGTACCCAAGCTTTACGTCTTAGGCCCATCGGAAGCCCTAAAGCCTGCCTTAGAACCCTAAAATCGCATTGGGTGAAGGAGGAACCCTTGCATCCCCCCATGCAATTCACACTTACATAGCAATGCATTCTCTTCCTCAGCCTAAAAACCAACCGACATGACCACGAAGCAAAGAACCCTTCAATATTTTCAATGTTGCGCCCTTACACCATTTACTTTAAAGTCAAAAGTGAATAGAAAATCATATAAACAAACCTCACCTGATGATCTACAGCGTCACTGTTCTACCCTCAACAAAACCGAGCTTTGGCGGGGAATATCCAAAGATCATCAAAATCAGTGGCTGATAACCAAAAGTTCATTTGCTGAGAATTTTCTCGCAAGGCAATTCATATAGTTGTAGAAGCCACAAAGGAGAGTAGGAATGGAAAAACAAATTTGGAAACCACGAATTCAACAGTCAATCGATCTGATCCGTGGAGACCCAGAGGGCTGGGAAAAATGCCTTGAATTGTATGACCCCACCTCAAGGCCAAAAAAGCGCGGTCAACGGTTTGAGGGATTCACCGGTCTTGGCTTAGGTACAAAGTGGAAAGTTGATAATGAGATTTTTTCTCCAGGGTGGTTTGGTTTCGATCAAATGATGATTAATATAACGACTCCAGGGTTCAAGAAAGCAGGCGTGGCAGTAAAGAAGGACAAGCTGGAATACCTCGAAAGACTTTGGCTTTTTAGCACTAAAGATGAAGACCAAAAAATACTGGCTGACAAAGAACGTCTGAGGGAATATAAAGCGCAAGAGCAGGCTGAGAACTCGGCAAAATGGTCGGTAAGAATATTTTTATCGGTACTTATAGTCACAGCTCTTCTGCTCCTAAAATCATGCATTGAGCCCGCAGCCGACTCAGAATTCATGAAAAACTGCCAATATATCGCAATGAAAAGCCATGCACAGTGCAAACGTACTGAAAAAATAAATAGGCAAACCGAAAAGCGTCTTAATGAGTATTTTGGTGCGGATTAAGTCCCCCTTCTCCAGCAGACTTTTTAAGGGAGGGGCGGCAATTCAGATTCAGGGAAAGCGGTGAAAGCCAAAGATTGAAGTATCTAAAAACTCAGGAAAGGGATCATTAGATGGCTACTATATGCACGATATGTAATAAAAAAACCGGATATTTTGATGACGTTATATTTATAGATTTTGAGGGTGCTCAAAAAGCAGTGCATCGGGTTTGTTCCCCTAACTCCAATTCTCCTCCAGGTACGCCTGATAGCTCCATAACGAACCCATCTTTGCAAAATAGTGCTATTGACAAACCCTCTATTATTGGGGTTTTAGCAGGCTTGGGATGGCTCTTGTTTATTGTCCTGGGATTAGCTGGCCTACAGCTCATTGATCAAAATGAGCCTGGCTCCTTTGGAGTAGCATTAATAATCGGCGGAGTATTTCAGCTATCAATCTTCTTGGGCTTCTCAGCAATAATTGATCAGCTTTATCAGATCAATTTAAATACCTCGCAGTCCAACAAGAGCGATGGTTAAGCATATAAGAGAGCTATGGAAAGGGGTCAAATCACTGTGGGGGTTCAGAACTCAACACTATCATAATCAAAACCCTCATCATTTATATCATCCCAACAGCGTGCAGCGACGAGGGATCTGTTGGCGATACAACGGATCTCTCGCATCTTTGATGGTTTGGTGTGCTGAATGGGAGAGATTGATAACTAATAATCTGAAGCTTGCCAACAAGTGCTGCGCACCGCCTGCGGCGTCCAAAATGCGTTCGCGGTTAGTGATAGATTTCAGCCTGAAGGGCTGCGATCTAGTCCTGCGGACCGCCTGTGGCGTCCAAAACGCATTCGCGGTTAGTGATAGATTTCAGCCTGAAGGGCTGCGATCTAGTCCTGCGGACCGCCTGTGGCGTCCAAAACGCATTCGCGTTTTGTCGAACCGGCCAGGGATCTCACCCTTCTCACAAGGCAAAAAAAATCCCCCGCATCTGCGATGCGGGGGATTGTTTTTGGCGGAGAGAGAGGGATTCGAACCCTCGAAACGCTATAAACGCTTACACACTTTCCAGGCGTGCTCCTTCAGCCACTCGGACACCTCTCCATAAACTGCTACCGTTTTCCGATCTATTAACTAGTCAGGAGCACGGCGTGCTCATTGTTGCGAGCTATGACAAAGTCATACCTCTTGTCTCTGCG
>Ga0209602_1003467_pt1 | contig 12144 bp, 15 predicted proteins | sample COGITO_mtgs_1205_3_FD_184810 | JGI IMG/M metagenome (GOLD analysis project Ga0209602, IMG submission 184810) | Pelagic marine microbial communities from North Sea - COGITO_mtgs_120524 (SPAdes) (version 2) | ecosystem: Environmental > Aquatic > Marine > Epipelagic ...
ATCTGCGACTTCTCTTGGTACACCTGCTTCAAATCTGACTACTACTCCACTTAAGGTCGCCACTCGTAATGGCTCACTACTTACAATCTTCATGATTAAGTCCTATTTAGTTTTTGTGCTGTATTTCTTACCGTTCCAAGTGAACGTTTTGTATCCAGTCTTTTTTGCGTCAGCGAAAGCTGATCTAAAGCTCTTCGCTGCTGCTGATTTCTTTTTGTAAGTCTTATAAGTACCGGCTTTTGTTTTAACGCCGCCAGTAACATCTTTTTTCATGCTAGTTGCGCGAGCTCTAGGGTTCTGATTTGTAGCCCCTGGTGCTGCGTCGTAATCACGGTTTGTCTTGGTGTTTACGCTTGCTCTCGGCGGATTCTTAGCCGAAGTAACTTTTGGCTTAGCCTTTGGGTAAGGTTTCTTCTCAGCAGTAGTTTTCTTAGCTGCTGTTCGTCTTCCTCTGCGTGTTGATGCGTACTTCATCTCATGCCCTCAAAGTAAAAAGCCCCCTCCGAAGAGGGGGCGATTGTCTTACTGTGCTGTATCTAGTGCGATCACACCGAAGTCTTCAACAGCGCCTGAGATGTCGCTGTTGTACTTAGGCTTACGAAGACCGAAGATCTTGCCTACTGAGATACCTGACTGGTTGCCATAGTCGAAAGTATCTTCAACCATTTCAGGCAAGCCGATGTCAGCTAGTGCGAGAGCTTGAGCACCACAGAACAATGCACGGCCACCGTTGATGTCGCCTTTAGAGCCCCACTTCTTACCAGCTTCGCCAGCATCAGCAACTACAGTACCAGCAGTTGCGCCAGAAGTGTTAAACACGTGACGGAACTCATGGATCATTACGCCGTCTACCATCAAGCTTGAAGTACCAGCGAACAAGCTGTTAGAAGCACCACGTACACCAGCGTTACGAACGTTAGCAATGAAGTCAGTGTCTAGCTTCAAGGTAGCCATTTGCTGTGGAGTAACGAACATGTGGAAAGTTTCTTGGTTACCAGCACCACGAATACCACGGATGTAGTTATCTTTAGCGTAAGCTTTCAAGTTAACGATTGAGGCATAGCTCAATTTGTCAGCTGCGGTAATAGAAGTAGTGTCACCAGCTAATAGATCATCACCAGAAATACGGAGGTGACGCCCGGCACTTGGAGCAGATACGTCTGAAGCGAACTCAAGACCAGAAAGAACATCACCAGTAACGCCTGTTGCGCTAGTAGCTCGTAGAGCACCGTTGTTTTTGTATTCGTAACCAACACCAGAAAGAGTCAAGAATGCTAACTGGTCACAACGGTCAGCCATTGCATATGCAAGTGCGTCACGAGATTGCTCACGGAAGTTAACAACAGTCTTCTGATCAGTCATGCGGCCCGCGATGCGGTTAGCAAAACGAAGCTGATCTAGCTCAATGCTGATGTCATAGGCGCGCAATGCTTCTTCGTTACCTTCTAGAGTTGCATCTCCAGTGATACCGTCAGTAGTCATGTCAGCTAGCAAAGTGATGTTAGCTTTTGTGCCTTTGTTGTTTTTAGTCAACTCAGTTACGCGCTGTACCATAGCGTTTGAGCCAGTACCTGCGAATTGGTTGATGAAAGATTGGTTACGAGCAACTTTCCAAAAGTCACGTGACCACGTTTGCAATTGGTCGCCTGAAAGCGTACCGAAATTTGTTAAAGCCATGATGGGCTCCTTAATTAGTTAGGTAAAATAATTTATGTGGCACACGCCACTTACTCAGCCGACTTTAGGAGCGGCTAATCCGTATCTCCGTATCGTGGAGCAACGAACTAGCGCTTATTAACGAGGGGCGACCTCGACAGGTTTAACGCCTTGTGTAGGCGGGGGATACGTTTTTTACGGCTACGGGCCGACCAGTTTTCGTACTGATAGACGTATGAATCATATTAGTACAGCTAATATTATGATGCAACAGTTATTTAAGGGGATTAGACAAATAATCCATACCATCCCAAATTTCCTGTATCTCTCGTTTAACGACGGTTACTTCACCATCAAACTTAGTTAGCTGTTCTGTTATCAACTCTGCCTTCTTAACAACCGTCTCCATTGCAATCACTTTCTGTTCCATATCTGAAACATTGTCCTTTATAAGCAACAGTTTCTCTTGCTGCTCAGCGATCGTCTTCAGGTTGACTCCGAGCTCTGCTAATTTGCCCTGTAACTGCGATACGTCGTTCGCGGTTAGCTCTTGCTCAATAAGAAGCACCTTCTCTTCTAAGGGGACAATATCGGGGATAGCTAGTGCTTCGACAGCTTCTAACCTTGAGTACAGGCTAGAAGCAGTCCATACGCCTCCCCCCAGCGTGGTAGCCAAGCTGAACAGGATTGCGATATACACACCCTTAAATGAAGTGTTTCCGATTTTTAGTTCTGTATCTTCTAAGCTCACTCACAATCCTCCTGAGTCATAAAGCATTTGTAGCCTACTGCTGTAGGGCCAGTTAGGTAAAATTCTGAATCTGCCCCAATGACTAGGATGTCTGCCTCGCTAGCATATAAATCAAAACCATAAGTATTTTCGCCAGATAGCCCAATGATATTAAGGTTGCGTTGCATTGGAGTTCCCATAGCCAGCCACTGCGCGTTGGCGTCGTAGAAAATATTGGTTTGGTCGGCAGTGGTATTTGCGTCTTGTACCTTTTGGTCGAGGAACGCAACGGCGTCTTCATTACCCGCGACGGCTAGGTACGCGCTCGCGTTGTTAGCGTGTGTCTCGATGTCATCAAGGCTTCGGTTATATGTGTCGACTTCTTCTGTGCCAATAGTTAAAACCTCAGCGTTTGATACCACGAAATCTTGTACGGCAGCTTCTTCGTTAGGAGTACTGGCTTCTGAAGCCATCTCACTCACTTCAACCACCGTTAACATTTCTACGACTACTCCAGCGAAGGTATCGACTGCCAGATCCATCAGCTCGAGTTCTTGTGTTGCTAAGTTCTCAAGCTCAACCTGAACAGAACCGTGTGGCGTGTACACACTCATATTAGAGAGTGCGTTATTGTAGGCGTCTAGTTGTTCAGTGCTGATGTGAGCCGTGCCAGATAAACCTCCATCAGACAGTCCTTCGCCAGTATGTGCGTATTGCAGGGCAGCGCCCGACAGCATAATGCCGCGGTCAATCTGGCTGACTATTGCTCCAGACGTGTTTACTAAGTTATCAATCTCGCTTGATTGAACTACGGAACTTGTCACTAACAAGCTCGCCATCATCATTATCTTCTTCATTATCTTCGACACCTATTCCAAGAACTGCGTTAAACCAAAGCTGGGTGTCTGTAGGCCGCCTTTTCAACTCACCATAGGCAGGTACAAACATCTCAGGCTCACTCTTCATAAGAAGATATGCCCTCTTCCCAACAACTAGTCTTCCCCCCCGCTGAAGCGGACAGGGTGTTCCTGACATAAACATCGCTTTCCATACGATCTCATCCTCACACATCCTCGATACTGCTGCGACCTTCATACCTAAGTCTGAAAGAAGTTTTGCGTCTCGCCTTCTTTCACAATTTGGGTCTACTTCATATGCGCCGCTAGAAAAACCTACTCCCACAGTTTGTAGTGAGCCCCCCGATCCCTTCAGACACGTATCTGCCCCTGTGCTCATATAAGTAGGGCTTATAGCAGAGCCGACCGGTATCTCGCTGGCTGATCCGGCCCCGTTGTATGTATTACTAACTGATTTGTCTTCGGTATTATTATTAGAACTAACTGTGCTGTTCACACTACTAGTGTTCAGCGACCCTTCTTGGGAATTATTAGTCTCGTTAGCCACTACGGTAGTGGTGAGCATCAGCATCAAAATAACCTTTTTCATAAGTCACTTCCTAAACCGTGCGGTCTTCTTAGCTACCTTTCTAGGCTGCTTACTAAACTGTTTGCCAGCTTTTGTATCTCTACGCTTCTTCGCACTCGTCTTCGCATATTCTTTCTTGCTCAACGACTCACGAGCCTTCTTAGGAAGATACCTTTCGCCTGTAGCTTTCTTACCTTGCGTACTGTTCTTGCCAGATTTGGTGCCCCATTTCTCTTTAGTCCACTTAGTAAGAGACTTCTGTGCCTTTGTTTTAGCGCCAGAATACTTACCACCAGCCTTTTTATAAGACTGGGTAGCAAGTTGGGCTTTACGAGCACTCCATTGACCCGCTTTACCACCTTTTGAGCTCGCTTTTACGCGAGCTACAATTCGTTTCCAGAGTGCTTCGTTTGATCTAGCCATATATCACCATTTTGCGCGATTTGCCCAATAGGCCGCGCTCATTTTCCCCTTAGAAATGTTCTTAGCGTGGCGTGCTTTGAAGCTAGCGCGCTTCTTTTTCATCTTTTCAGACTCGCCAGCCTTCGGTTTGCCTGCTGTCTTAGCCCCTTGCTCGCCAAAACGGATGGTTTTGATCTTGTCACCTTCTTTAGCCACCACAATGTGGGACTTTTTAGGGTGGCTGGGAGTCCTTTTCGGCTTGTTAAAGCCCGAGACTCCAGCTCGGGCTAATCGTGGGTCTTTTTTAACCGGCATGGGTCACCTCTATAAAATATCGCCTCTTAGGCGCTTCAAAGTAGCTTCAGGAAGGGCATCAAACTCTTCTTCAGTCATTGCAGAGAGGTCTAATCCCTTCTCGCCGTGACTTGAGGAGCTCTCACCCGGCAATTCAGGTGGTTGTGCGTCTGCAGCCTTCAATTTCTTGCTGACTTGTGCTCGTTTTTTGGCTAATTCGTCAGTTTTCTTAGCTGTACCCGCTAAACTCGGCGCTTCTTCAACAGCTCCGTCCAAATCATGGTCTTTAACGACGTATTTGACGGCTTTTGACAGCGCATCTACTGCTTCGTAGCCCTTCATCATGAATGCATCGCGCAGTTCAACGACTTCATTCGTAACTTCTTCGTTATATTCACCTGAATTACGGTTAAACACTGGGTAAGCTTCTTCCATAGCATTCGCTGCTTGTTGGAGCGCGTTCATTTGGCGATCTTGGCTAACTGTTTGGTTCATTTCTTGCCGCATTTCGAACTCAAGGGCTTCACGTTCTGCCTTTCGTATCTCTCTACGTAGAGCAACAGCCTTATCAGTCTCGCCATCTAGTACCATGTTCTGATACTCAACTTCTTTCTCATCAAAGTTGTAGTCTTCTGGGGCTTCTTCAGCCTTTTGTTTTGACGCTTCTATTTCATCAAGCTGTTTTTGCAGTGCTTTTTGTTTTGCTAGTACTTCATCAAGTCGAGCTTTTGGCACCATTGGCTTTTTAACGGGCTTTTCTTCAGGCGCAGGCGTTTCTTTCGCTTCAACTTCTTCCTCTACCTCGTCTTCAGCCACAACTTCTTCAGCTTCAGCTTCATCTTCAGCTTCAACTTCTTCTTCAACTTCTTCTTCAACCTCGGCCACAGTTTCTTCAACTTCTTCTGGCTCTTCGGGGGTTTCGAAGCTCAGATCAACCATAGGCTCGTCGTCCTCTGGGCGATCAGCTCCTGGCATCACATCAAAATTGAGTTCTTTTTGTTCGTTCACTTCTTCTTTATTACTCATATCAAAGTCCTATTGGTTGGGGTTATTTCGGCTTTGCTGCATAGCGGCAGTCGCTATCTTGGTTGCAGCGGATGTATCGGTTTGTCCTTGTCGGATCTGGTTAGTAGCAGAAGACAGTTCTCTTCGTAGTGCTAGCTGCTCTTGGTTCATTTGAAGCTTGGTTTCCAGCTCCTTCATGCGAAGTTGCGGAGCAATTTCTGCTTCGTTCTGAACTTTCGAGAAGTTAACTGCAGCGTCTGACTGGAGCTTCTTAACTTCAGCTTCGAGCTTCATAGTCTCTAGCTGTAGGTTCTGCATTTGCAACTGCTGCTGTGCTGCCATAGCTTCAGCTTGCTCTGGTGACGGCGGCTCTTGGCCAGTCATAACGCGGATGCGTTTCGCGAGCTCTTCTTTCTTCTGAAGATGGCTGTAAGTAATGATTGCGTCGTCTGGAATAGCGACGCCGGCCTGTCTCAAGCTTAGGGCTTCAGCAAACTGCGTCTCATCGAAGCTGTCTCTCGCTGGGGAAGTGGAGACGATAACGTCGTACTCGCCGATAGTAAGGTTGTTGATGATCTGACCTTCGGGAGTCTCTACATTCAACATGACCTCTTCGCGAGGCTGCATGGGGTCTGTTTCGTCTGTTACCTGAATAATGCGTTCTTCTGTATAGAAGGTTTGGATGAGGTTCAGAACCTTCTCTGCTAAGTACTGACGAGCCTTTGCTAAGTTATCGAGAGGCACTTGGATCATTACAGCGCCGCGATTTTGTTTTGCCTGAATCGCGACACCTGATACTTCTGCACTATCCGTACCCAACATACTTTCGTTGATACCTGAGATAGCTTGGATGTTTGCCTGTGCTTTCTGGGCAATACGATCTAACCCAGTCGGAATCTGGTTAGCACCAATCTTCTGTGGGGGTGTAGTTCCTCGAGCATACTCAAGTACTAGGCCTGTCTCAGCACCATGCTCCTCGAGGTCGTCAGCAGTCATACCTACTAATGATCCGCTTTCTACCATCCAACCACTATTAGCTGTGGTATTAACGATATGCAGCTCTTGGCTAGCAATTTTGTTTAGCTGTTCTTGTGGAGATAGAAGGTTACGCACTACGCCGAAAGGGTTACCTCTACGGAAGTAGCAGAAGAACGGAACAATGGTGAAGTCGTTGTATGGAGACCAGTCATCGTGCAGCACAACTTGGTCGCATGTAACGGTCCAGCGTACTTTGCGTATAACCTTGGTTATAAGCGCCATGTCGTATTCTTTAGCGAACTTTTTCTTCTTGCGGTCATTCCACTGGGGTGGGCACTCACGCTGATCGCCAGTCATTTTGTCTACGAAGAAATCTGCTCTGCAAATCTTCTTATGTTGACGTTCAACTACGCGCAATGATTTTACGTTGCGGTACTCGTCATCACCTGGGACGCCTGCACCGAAGTGGTCGTCATTGTTTTCTGTCTCACCGAATCGAGTCTCTTGATACTCAACTGAATCAGGGCCGAAGCTCATGCCGTTCTCTGCTACAAACAGCAGTCGCTCTGCGCATTTATCTCCGTACAGTTCTTCGATTTCATCGAGGGTCATCCACTTGGTTTCAAACACTTCATTCCAAGTTTTAGGATCTGCATCTTTGGCATCTGGATCGATGAGTATGTCCAGCGGATCTTTGGCCGTGATTCGTATCTCGCCTTCGGTGTGGTCGCTGAAGTCCATACGAACATCAAAATATCCACGACCATCCATAATCAGGCCGTCGCTAAATACCTGCTGCTCAACCCAATCTAATTTGTTGTTATCAGCGATCTGCATGTACAACTTATTCAGGGTGTGCGCTACGTCTTCAGTACCACCTCTTCGCGGTTTGAACTTAATGTCCGCTCTTCGCGATGACTGCTCACCAAGAATTGTATTAACAGTAGGAAGGATCGTATTAATAGTAAGAGCGGGGCGACCTTCAGCTTCTAACATTGCTGCATCATCTGGGTCCCACTGATCACCTTGGTAATACTCATCACACTTAAGGGCTATATCTACATAATCGAGATGGCCGTTATCGCGAGCTCGCTCGTAGCGGGCCCACTGAGTGCGTGTTATTTCTTCTTCCTTTGCAGGGTCTAACTTCTTAGATTTTTTGTATGCCATTGTTATGCGCTCATCGATGATTTAGTGCGTTCGCCTTTAAGTAGTCCAGGGAGCTTGTCTCGCCAAGTTGGTTCGTGGGCGGTTGTTTCAACAAAGGTGCTGAACTCCGCCATCATCAAACCAATCCAAGCAAGCGCATCTACCTGATCGTCGTGTACCCCATTCGGGAAGCGCAATAACTCTGCTACCAAAGGGCCTGTAAATTCTTCGTCTCTGGGCAGAAACACCATGCCCTGTTGCATCCGACCCTGGATAGCTCGTGCTCGTGCTTCTTTATCCCTGCGTCCTGTTTTGAGGTCCTTGAAATACGCCTCATACAGTCCGCGTTCACGAACGCGTTTTTCTAGAAACGGCCCGAGAGCCATCTCGATGTGTCCTTTCTCAATACCAATAATTGATGGCTTCCATACTTCATATAGGTCGAGTATCTGCTCAACCAATTCAAAGCCGTCAAACCGACCACGTACCATGTCCATTACGAACATCTGGTCGTACTCATCAACACCTACAACAATGCCAACTGTGTAGTCATTTCTATCGTTCTTACCAATCGCCAAATCCCAAGCGCAGTAGAAGCGCATGCGGTCTTCGTCAACATCTTCACGATCGTAGTAATTGATCATGTCTCTGGTGAAATAATCACCATCATCTGCAACTGGATTCTGCTGGTATAGCGCTGACCAATCTCGAGGGCCAACTGCTTTTTCTATTCTGGCTAGAGCCTCTTCGTCGTACCGCTCTCGATGAAGAGCTTCGCCTTGGTTTCTAAATTCTTCGTCGACTTCTGCTCTTGCGGGGTAGTTAACGACTTCCCATTGCTCGCCATTGTCGGCGGCAGCTTTGAGGAGTCTTCCAGCAAGATCATCGTCATGCCAGCGAGTGAGAATGACGAGAACACCACCACCAGGGGCAAGACGTGTGTAAGCCGTTGACGTGTACCAATCCCACGCTGAATCACGTGCATTCTGGGATTCAGCGTCGTCGCGGTTTTTGACCGGATCATCAATAACAAGGATATGAGCGCCTTTACCAGTAATACCACCGCCAACACCGGCAGCAACGTAACCGCCACCAGTAGTAGTGAGCCAAGCTTCAGCAGATTGAGACTGTGGATCGAGACGAGTTTTAAAAGCTGACTTAAATCCGTCTTCACGGAGGAGGCCTCGTACTTTACGACTAAATCCCATAGCGAGCGAGCCAGAATACGAACAGCTAATAAACTCATGCTCAGGGTGACGACCAAGATGCCAAGCTGGGAAAGCAACCGAAGCAAGGGTGCTTTTACCATGTCGCGGAGGCATAAATAGCATGAGTCTAGGGGACTTTTTTTCTGCGACATCTTTACTAAATTCCTCCAATCGTTTACATATATCTTTGTGTACCCAACCGGCTTGGTAGTCAGGATTGAACCGTTCGACGAACGGGAGCAGCTTTCTACGAGTCAAGAACCGTAGAGCAAGTTCCGCGCGCGCCTTGTCTTCTACTGTTTCTTCAGCCGCGGCCTCTGGTTCGGGGCTCGCGGGTTGCGGTTCTTGCTCCGCGATGTCTGCTTTACAGTAAACACAGAGTCGATCGTCTCCCGCGTACAATGTTTCGGGGTGCGACGCTTTACAGCGTATGCATTCGATCTTCGTAACTTCTGTCATTAATCACTCTTGGGCTCGAGGTAGTCGATATCCTTACCAGCTATCTTCAGCAGGTCTTCGTCGGTCATACGTTCGAGCTGTTTAGTACCATTAATGTTGATGTTTACTTGAGTTGCGTTCTCAGGTGCAGCCAAACCATGTAGCTTTACCAGTGAATCTGTAGTGTTTTTCATCTCAGTTGCATTAGCCGAGGTGTTATAGGCTTCCATGTACATCATGTGTGCGTGCTGGTTAGAGAATTTCACCTCTTCACGCATCTCTTCTTTAAAATAGGTAATCGCTTTTTGTACTTCAGGGACTTTTACCGCCTGATAGGCAGCCTGGGGGGATGAGTACCCCGCACCACGTCCCGCAGCCGCTGTAGTCATGCCCGAACAAACGAGCGAGACCAGCTTTTCTTGCTGCATGGTTAGCGATCCACGGTCTATGCCCATGTAGGGCATGTGCGACTGGAACTCTGTATGTTCACTGACTAACTCAGTGGACGGTGCTTCCGCTTGGGACGCTTGATCCATAGAACTCGGTTTCTTCATCAAAATAAATAAACGCAGGAGCTCCATCGAACTCTTGCGACGAGATCTCCTCTATCCATTTTTCGGCATACTCTTCTGAGTGACCCTTCGAAATAATGATTTCGACACATTTATTGAAGTTATAGGCAATCACCTCACGGCCGTTTATTACCGTTGATCCGACAATCGCGTCGTCTAAACCATCTATGACTACTACTTCAATATCCATAGCATATATTAGCTCTACTAATAATTAATCACAAGAGAAATCGTTAATTGTCTTTACCCACCAGTAAAACATGTCTTCAGAGAGCGTGTGTTTCATGATATTTATTCGATAACACACAAGTTGAACGTTTTGCGGGGTATAACCTTTATCGCCATTAATTCTATCGATAGACGCGTTGTACTCTTTCTTACCTGACCCGTCTTTATGGTGTGTTAGGTACACGCCTGAAATCGCACAGCGACCATCTTGCTTTTCCCATAAGTGTATTAGGTCTTCAGGGAGGATTTCCCAGGATAGGTTTTTAGTGCGCTTTCCAGCTTTGACAGCAGACCCACTTTGGGTGCAGACATTGCGTAAGTAGGATGCGTAGGATTTAGATATCCTTACCTCATGGCGAACTGTCTTACACGCTATGCAATCACTACGGCCATTATAAAACTTTGACTCGTCCTTAATTCTGCCGCATGACGTACATTCCTTTTGGTTTTCTGTCATGGCGTAACATATTAGCATAGCTAATCTATTTTGTAAGTAATAAACGTATATACCGGTTTTTCCTCAGAATTTTTTTAGAAATTTTTTTTCATTTTTAGCTCTATATCGCTCATCGACTATCTCCCCCCTTGCTATATCACGGCCCCCTTACCCCGATTCCGGATTCTGGAACCTTGTCCACGATTCGCTTGTGGAACCTTGTCGGTTTTTTGGCAATCACTCACTCGTTCCTCGTTCGTTGTCGGTTTCGATTTGTAGAAGAGGTTGACTGTTTCGATCTCATATTAGGAGTAACAATCATGAACATATCAGAACAATTCGATAGACACTTTTATCCTGAACGATACAAGGGTAGCGAATCACGAACCGCGCCCTTCGGCCGCGCCCCGCGAAGAACGAACGACGAACAACAACTCATGGCTATTGAACAACGTTACATGCGCATGGGATTCGATGCTCGCGAAGCACGCTTCAAGGCTCGCATGTACCACACACTGAAACTCTAAGGGAGAAAGCCCATGAAACATTCTAGAAGAAAGACTCGTAAGTCCCTTGTTCGTAACCCACGATTCGCGATTGGTACAGCAGAATACGTGTTCCTCGGTGCGTTGCTCGTGCTCACGCTCGTCAAGTCCCTCGCCTTCAACGGGGTTATGTAGTGTGTGTTGGGTGTGCAGGGTTTGTGCAGGCTTTATATTGAACTATGCACAGGTTTTTTCCTTTAACTATCATAGACTTACATACATCTGTGCAGGCTGTGCAGGATGTGCAGGCTTTTTCAAGTTCGCTCAGCGGTTTTTCAAATACAGTGTTTTATTTTTTAAAACGAACTTTAAGTTGAATTTACCCTGCACAGCCTGCACAGACTGCTCAAGCCCTTATAGCTACTGGCTTTCAGTCTTTTCAAACCCTGCACAGACCTATGCACAGACCCTGCACAAACAGGTCTCTACCCTGCACAGCTAACCGCGAACCACGATTCACTATCATTTATCACGGAGTATTCATCATGAACTTCATTCGTTGTTGTTATATCGACATTAAGTATTTTTTCTTCCCTCCTACTGCTAGGGAGTTGGAAGCCGAACTCATCAAACTTTTAGAGGAACACGACTCATGAACACATTACGCTTTTTTCTTTATTCATTAGCAATTGTAGGCGGCTTACTAACCATTGGTCATTGTATGTCCATTGGAGAAGTCACTATCACCAGTCTACCCACCACACTCATGTGTGAGAAAGACCCATTCATCGAACAGTATCTTTGCTACCAACCTTAGGAGGTTTTATGTTCAGCAAACTTAAGCAGACCATGCAGTCTGTATTCACTAAGCGTGATGCGTACATCGCTAACGCCAAACCATATGCAGATAAAGCTGTCTCATATGCAAAAGAAAACCCTAGCGAAGTAATGCTAGGTATAATGACTCTATTACTCATGGATATAGAGTCTGACGTTGACGAGTTGGAAGGTAACACAGGCATATCTGCCGCTGTTGATCTTCACGACTACCGCACTAGATAACTAATCCGTAGGAGGATTTATGAAAGCTTTAAACTTTAACCACGATTCGTTCACCATGTTTGATTCATCTAATGAC
>Ga0209602_1003483_pt1 | contig 12108 bp, 10 predicted proteins | sample COGITO_mtgs_1205_3_FD_184810 | JGI IMG/M metagenome (GOLD analysis project Ga0209602, IMG submission 184810) | Pelagic marine microbial communities from North Sea - COGITO_mtgs_120524 (SPAdes) (version 2) | ecosystem: Environmental > Aquatic > Marine > Epipelagic ...
AAACTCTAATTAACCTCAGACTGAGCAAAGGCCTGTCTGGTTAGATTTTCCAGACTACCGTCCTGATGGACAATGATATTGTCCTCAATGCGAATACCACCATAGGGCAAAAACTCGTCAATCAGGGGCCAATTGATTACTCCAGCATGTTCTCCTGCTTTGAGTCTGTCCAAAAACGCGGGAATAAAATACAGCCCTGGCTCGACCGTATGTATCTGATTGGCCACCATGGGCGAAGCAGCGCGAAGCTTGGGATATTTTTTGTGAGGAGGAATAATATCCCCCTGAGCATTGGCAAGCTGACTGCCTTTGTCATGCACATTACACCCCAGATGATGACCCAGACCATGTGGATAAAATGAGCTCAGGATCTCTTTCGCCACTGCCTCTTCCGGTGATAGCTTTAGCAAGCCAAATTCAACCAATACCTCAGCGATTTTGTGTTGCGACAGCACATGCAGGTCAACCGGACTCTCGCCTATGCCTCCAGCTGACACCAGTTCCTGCTGCTTAATATCCATCAAGGCAATCATTGCGGCGAAATCACAACCTGGATCATAGGCATAGGTGCGGGTGATATCAGATGCATAACCATTGACCTCAACCCCGGCATCAATCAAAAAGCTGCGCGGTGGCTGAGGCTGCTTAAATAGATTGTGGTGATGGAGCACAGCGGCATGTTCATTGACTCCGGCAATAATGCCATAGGGCATTTCACTCTCGCGACAATCACAGGCAGCCAGGTAGGCAGCCGCAATCTGCACTTCGGAGGCACCGGCCATAAACGCCTGCTGAGCTGCGCGATGAGCAGGAACAGCACGGCGGTTGGCCTCGCGCACAGACTCCTGCTCGTAGAGAGTTTTGCCCCGGCGCTGATAATCAATTTGGTGGAGAACAGCCTGCGGGTTCCAATGCTCTGCGACCACGCCCAGCTCATTGGTTTCATTGATAAATGCCGTAGCTTCATCGATGAGGAATTTTTTAACCTCCTCAATACTTGAATATTCAATAACCTCAAAGGCCTGTTCAAAACCTGCCGGCAGGCTTTCAGACGCTGTGTGCCAGATATCTTCGACAGCCAGCAAAAACAGGCGCGGTTTCTCCATATCTCTGGTGATCTGCAAATAGCAGCCCGCTCTGGTAGCCAGCGGCACCCATTCCCTGAAGTATGGATTGGCCTTAAAGGAGTAAGCCATATCATCTTGAAATTGCATTTTGGTTTCGCCAGAACCAATAACAAGTTCATGATAATCTGTAGCGTCAAGGATGGTCTGAAAGCGCGCGACTTTTTCGCCGATATGGCGCTGATATAACAGCGCCATTTCATGACTGTAGGCGTGCGGATCTAGCTTTGAAAGCTTGATATCAATTGGCTGGAACTTGCCCATATCTGGCGCTGCCTTTATTCTGCTACTTAACTAGAGCCCAAGCATAGCACCAACTTAGGCCTCTCTGATAACCCCTGCTTCTGGATCATTGAAGGTATCTCGATCAAGCAGACCTTCACTGTTAGCAACCACGGTCGTGACCATGGCATCACCGGTAACATTAGTCGCAGTGCGAGTCATATCCAACAGTCGGTCGACACCTATAATCAAACCGATTCCCTCCACCGGAAGGCCCACTTGATTAAGCACCATTACCAGCATCACCAGACCCACACCAGGCACGGCGGCAGTGCCAATAGAAGCCAGGGTAGCAGTCAATACCACCGTTAAATAGCCATCCAGCCCCAGCCCGATATTGTAGGCCTGAGCAATAAACACTGTGGCGACGCCCTGCATAATCGCCGTGCCATCCATATTAATGGTTGCACCCAGAGGTACGGTGAAGGACGCAATACTGTTGTTAACGCCCAAGCGCTGCTCAACAGTGCGCAAGGTCACCGGCATGGTTGCACCGCTCGACGCAGTACTGAAGGCCAGAGCCAGTGCAGAGCGCATTTTGCTTAAAAAAGCTCTTACACTGAGGCCAGTGAAAAACTTAAAAATTAGCGAATAAACACCGAGGCTGTGCAGTAGCAGCACAAATAACACGGTAAAAAAGTATTTGGCTAGGCTTAGGATCATGCCAATACCAACATCGGAAAACAGCTTGGCTAACAGGCAGAATATGCCGTAGGGCGCCAGCTTCATCAGTATCATGACCATGGTCATAATAATTTCATTCAGATCATTAAAAAACACGCTGATTCGCTGACCTTTTTCACCAGATTTAGAAATCGCAAAACCCATCAACAGGCTGAACACAATGACCTGCAATATACTGCCATTGGCCATTGACTGAACTGGATTACTGGGGAATATGTTAATAATAGTATTTTTCAGTGGTGGTGCTTCCTTAGCCACAAATTCGGTTGCCATAGCCAGATCAATGCCGACACCGGGGCGAACAATCACGGCCACCATAATCGCCAGAGCAATAGCCAGAGCTGTAGTGGTCATATACAGGGCAATAGTCCTGGTGGCAACGGCACCCATGCGCGAATTGTTACCCAGTGATGAAACACCACAAATAAGGGAAACAAATACCAGGGGCACAACCAGAAGCTTTAATGAGCGCACAAATATCTGTCCAACAGTGTCAAACAGACCATTGACCAGATACAGGTCCAGCCAGGTTTGCACAGCCACTGGCAGCATGTTGCCGCTGGAGATGAAATTAAGAAGGGCCCCCATAAGGAGGCCCATTAGCATTGCTACAACTATTCGCTGAGTCAGACTCATAATGTAATCCTGTTACCTTACTACTGTTATAAGCCGACTCAGCTGTGTTGCTTAGAAGCTGTAGTTAGCCCTCAAGTACCAGGAACCACCTTCATAGTTAGCCGCGGTGCGTCGTGGATATTGCAGACCCACACTCATGCGGTTAGCGTTGGGGGCATCAATGTCATCAACATATTTGTCGAGGATATTTGAGCCGCCAGCAGTGATTCGCAGATTTTCGCTAACATCATAACCCAGTTCTAGATCAAGATAGAAAATCCGGTCGATCAGGGCAGAAGGATCAGTGTCAGCACCAATAGTGCCACGTTCATCATAATGTTCGCCATAGAAGTTCAAGCGAGCCATCAAACTCAAGTCATCACTGATGTTGGTCATGGTGTTGAGCACCCAGCGGTTTTCAGGATAGTTATTTTCAATATCTTCAACCAGTGAATCACTTACTGGAGTGATGCCGTTAATGCTTTTTTGGCCAGTCACTTCAATAGTATTATGGTTGAAAGCCAGGCTGGCATCAGTTTCCATACCAGGGAAAATTTCAAAGGTAGAAGACAATACCACGTCAAAACCTTTGTGCTCCACATCCATAGCATTTGTATAGAAAGAGATTGACCCACCAGAACCATTATCGATATCACCGGTACGATAGATGCGGTCATCCACTTCTACCTGATACATATCGAAGGTCAGACTCAGGTTATCACCCAACTGAGAAGAAAAACCAAGACTCATGTTAAACGATTCTTCTTCCTTCAATGGCGCGCCGCCTACAGCTACGGCTGCAGCACTGATTGATGGCACCAAGCCCTCTTCAACCTGTAAGCCAGTAGTACCATCAAAAGTTGTGATCACAGTACTTACATTTGCCTGACCAGGGGTCGGAGCATGGAAGCCAGTAGAAACAGAGCCGCGCAATGTCAGTGAATCATTCACTGTATAGCGAGTTGCAACCTTGCCGTTAACTGTGCTGCCAAAGTCAGAGAAGTCTTCATAACGCAACGCATACTGCATTAACAGATCATCGCTAATATCATGTTCCAGATCTGCGTACAGAGCATAGTTATCTCGTGAGAACTCACCTGCAGCTTCAGGCTGAGCAGTGCTCATGCCGCTAGTATTGCCGTCAATAGCCGCTTGTTCACCAGAAATGGTAGTGAACGTTTCTTCCCGCCATTCAGCACCAAACGCCAGATTAACGTCAGCGCTTAAGGCCTTGCTAAAATCAAGATTGATATTAGTCTCTTCCTGATCATAACCGCCCATATAAAAATCGCGCTGGAAGCTACCATCAGCAGCTACACCAAGGCTTGGGGCTGTAGTATTGTTCAATGTATAACGCAGTTCATTAGAACCAGTACCAATACTCATATCATAGGAAATGCCATTGGCCATCTCGCCTTTCATACCAGCAACCAGGGACATATCCTTCTGGGCACCATCCAGGTATGGGGTATAGCCCTGTCGCAGAGTCCCATCTACCCAGTTATCATCTGCACAGAGAGCAGCAATTGTGCCATGACCAGAGGTGCAATCAGTGTCATAACCAGCGCGGTAGAAGAAACGGTAACGACCATCAGTCTCCGCATAGCCACCATGGACGTATAGTTCATTACCATTATCCAACTCAATACCTGAATTAAAGAACAGGCGCTCTCCGCTGGTTTCAGGGCGGCCCCAAGTCTGAACAAAGGGAGCATCACCAAACGGCGAGTCAGCACCAACATTAGGTACGCCGGCATCAACCAGACCCTGGCCTACAGGGCGCTGAATGCCGCGTGACAGTGCATCATTGTCAGTATGTTCAAAGCTCACATTAAGGAAGCCATTATCGCCGAGAGCAAAACCGTTATTAGCTGAAACTCTAGTCGACTGCTCGCCTTCAAAAAACTCGCCATACTGAACCGAAATAGAACCACCTTCAGAGGCATCTTTCAGCTGCAGATTCATTACCCCAGCAATGGCGTCAGAACCGTACTGCGCCGCAGCACCATCACGTAGCACTTCGATATTTTTCAGTGCAACGCTTGGAATCATGCCCACATCAACACCATGAGCACCATTACCAGCAGCAGGCGCAAAGAACTGTACTAGTGCTGAACGGTGACGACGCTTGCCGTTAACCAAAACCAAAGACTGGTCAGGTGCCATGCCACGCAGTGACGTAGGACGGATAAATGCACTGCCATCACCAGTTGCTGGTGTTGCAGTGTAAGAAGGCACTAATGCCTTCAATGTATCAGTGATATCAGCCTGGTTACCAAATGCGGCAAGTTCCGCTTCCGAAAACACATCAACAGGAACCGGTGAATCAGTGGCAGAGCGGGCTTTGTTGCTTCTGCTGCCCATGACTACAACTTCTTCAAGTTCTGCGGCTTCCCCACCCTGTGCAAATGCAGGCTGCGCTGCTGCTACAACCCCTGAGATTGCCACCGCGATTAGCGAGGCTTTTTTTAAATAGGTCATCATGACTCTCCTAATAGTTTATGTTTATTAATTACTTGTATAACACCGCTGACTTCGCGGCTTCCCCCCTTTCATTTCTACTACCTTTAGATCTACTGCATCCCTAAAAGCGACCTCGCCTCCGAACCTGATGCGATATGACGCCCCATACTTCCAACACCCTCAGCAACCTGATTGATAAGCGCGCCATTATTTGCCGCGATATCACCATTCAATAGCTGCATATTATTCTCAAACCCCACCCTGGCATGACCGCCGAGGCCAGCCGCGACCAGCATACAACTGGCTTCAGTCGCCCCGAAAGCACAGACAGACCAGATAACACCTGAGCCAGCCGCACTCAGCATTGGCAACAACTCCGCCGCAGATGATGCACCGGTCTCACTGTAACGACCCAGTACATAAAGCACTGAAATATTGTCTCCCGGTATCAATCCACGATCGCGCAGTGAATTAAATCGCAACACATCCTCTGCCGAGTAGAGAATGTACTGGGGACATATCCGCTCCTGTTGCAACCAGCTAAAAAAGCCACCAGCCCGAACCTCATCTTCTGCCCCAGGGCAGAACTCTCGCACCGCCAGTGATACCGCCTCTGGCTGTAGCTCCTTTACTACCGCAATCTGTTCATCAACGCTGTAAATTCCCACAGCCTCAGTAGTCACCTGGATAATCATATCCGGGCCCACTGCACCTCGCACCGCCGCTGTCGCTGCGCCATAGGCCTGGGCATCCAGCAAGTGACCACCGCGATCATCCCGCACATGCAGATGAATCATGCTGGCACCAGCTTCCTGACATTCAACTGCAGCCTCAGCCAATTCAGCCGACGTTATTGGCAGAGCACGATGGTCAGTTTTTTGCTTTCGCGCTCCATTGGGTGCCACGGCAACCATCATGGGGGAACCAAGGCTCAATCAAGCACCCCCACTTCACGCAATGCACCGTCCATAGCCTCTCCTAATTTCTCTACAAGCTCCGTGATATGACCTCCATTAATGATAAAGGGCGGGGCCAGCAAAATATGGTTACCGTGCAAGCCATCAACGGTACCCCCTCCTGGATAACAGATCAAACCGCGAGCCATTCCATGTCGCTTTATGGCTGACTCAATCTTCAAATTATGGGGCAACGGCTCCTTGGTGCTGCGATCTGCAACCAACTCGAGGCCTCGAAACAAGCCGCGGCCGCGGATATCACCGATAAGAGGATGGTCTGCAAAACGCTTGTGCAGCGCATTGTTTAAAACATCACCCATCTGATTCACATTCTCTAGCAAACCCTCATCTTCAATGGTTTTCTGCACAGCCAGCGCAGCGGCACAGGCTGTGGAATGGCCAATATAGGTGTGGCCATGCTGAAACAGGCCAGAGCCACCTCTAAATCTATCGTAAATTTCTGTTGTACACAGCGCTGCACCAATGGGCTGATAGCCAGCCGCTAACCCTTTAGCCACAGTGACTATATCCGGTCGTACGCCCTCCTGGTCACAGGCAAATAATGAACCGGTGCGACCCATGCCACACATGACTTCATCCAGTATCAGCAGAATGCCATGGCGGTCGCAGATCTCACGGATCCGCTTAAAATAACCCGTTACTGGCACCAGAACACCAGCGGTAGCACCAACAACAGGCTCAGCGATAAAGGCAATAACATTCTCTGCACCAAGCTGCAGAATCTTTTCATCCAGCTCATCTGCCACACGCATGCCATAGGCCTGTTCTGACTCACCCTCGCGCTGATCGCGGTATTGATAACAGGGACTTATATGCTCTACATCAATTAATATAGGCTCAAACTGCTTACGCCGCCACTGATTGCCACTGACCGATAATGCACCCAAAGTATTGCCATGATAACTCTGGCGCCGGGCAATAAATTTGCTGCGCTGGGGCTCGCCACCCTCAACAAAATACTGCCGGGACATCTTAAGAGCCGCCTCCACGGCCTCTGAACCACCGGAGACAAAGTACACATGATCCAATCCCTCTGGTGAGCGCTGAACAAGGAAATCGGCAAGCTCTTCCCCAGGTTCTGAGGTAAAAAAGCCCGTGTGGGCAAAGGCAACGCGGTCCAGCTGCTGCTTGATTGACTCAATCACTCGCTCATTGGAATGCCCCAGACAGGACACTGCGGCGCCACTGCTGGCATCAAGATAGCGATTACCCTCAGAATCGAGGATATAAACGCCATCACCCCGCTCTGCAACTGGTAATTGACCGCGGATTACACGGTGAAACACATGGGTTTCAGGTTGAAGCATTAGAAAGATCTTTTGTTATTTTTATTGGGGTAGACAGGTTATTACCAGCCGCAAGAACAACGCAATGGAGTTTTTTTACCGCACTCTATTAGATTAACTAACAGGTAGCAAGAAAAGACCCCACCATTTAATTGCACAAAAACTCATGCAGGAGAGGATTTCGGGGCTTTCTAGACAATATATTTGCTGTAATCAATCTGGCTATTGTTGTAGATCAGGGCCTGCTCATGAAGCCAGGTACGAAACAACTCCACCTTGCGTAGCCCGGCGGCAGACTTAGGATAATAAAGATTGTAATCCTTGCGATGGGGGATAATGCAGTCAAATGGAATTACCAGGCGCCCGGCGGACAGATCATGGGAGGCCAATATACTGCCGGCAACTATAACCCCCTTCCCTTCAATCGCAACCTGCAGAGCCAGCCCGGAATCCGCATAAAACTGGCCTTTGATATGATCAAGTTTTTCCACCTGTAGAGCTTCAAGCAAGGCTTGCCAGGCTTGACCTTCATCATCATGAATAAGGTTTTGGGCCACTAAATCCTCAGGAGTGCGCAATGGATTGTCACCATTGATCATCGAGGGCGCACAGGCAGCGAACGTATCCACATCAATCAGCTTTTCCATCTCGATACCAGTTGCATTGTTGACTCCCCAGCGAATGGCAACATCCACGATTGTTCCCAGATTTGAGGGAAAAGAATGGGAGGGAGATAAATGAACCGAAATATCCGGATGGCGCTGCTGAAAATCCGGCAATCTGGGAATTAGCCAGTGAGAGGCAAAACTGGTGGTGATATTAACCGTTAACACTTCAGCATCAGGGTTCTTAATCAGCTGCGAACTCGCTTTTTCAATCGCATCCAGGCTGTCCCTGATAACCGGCAGTAAATCAGTTCCCGCTCCATTAAGGGAGACCCTGCCATGGGAACGGACAAACAGCGGCTGATCGAAGTACTCTTCAAGACTACGTATCTGCTGACTCACAGCGCCATGTGTCACATATAGTTCATTTGCGGCAGCAGTAAAACTCGACAGCCGCGCAGCAGCCTCAAAAGTTCGCAAAGCGTTTAGCGGCGGCAGTTTTCTGGACATAGCTAACCTTTGTGATTTTAGTCTCGATAATACAGCGTTGCAGGCACAAATAAACTCCATTTGAAGACCGATTTGAGTGATCCAACAATATACAACTGGCGTAACAATCGTTAGTGTAGCAATTAGAAGTGTAGTCATGTTGAGATATTCTATTGATAGGCGAGACAAAAACGCACCGGCTCAAAATAGAGTTGCCGTTTTGAACTCCTCAGAAAAGCGCTCAGACCAATGGAGTTTGTTGCTTATTGCTGTAGGTGAGAAACGCGATCGTCAGGCGTTTGCCCAGCTTTTCAAACATTTTGCGCCTTTATTGAAAAGCTTTGCCCAAGCCAGCCGCCATGAAGGATGGTTCCCTGGATTGAGTGAAGACTTAGTGCAAGAGGTGATGATCAAGGTCTGGCAAAAAGCCGGCGGGTACAAACCGGAAAAGGCCTCAGCAACAACTTGGATCTACACCGTGGCCCGCAACTGTCGTATTGATATGTTACGCCGCAAGAGTAATACCCAACATCTTCCCCTTGAAAATGAAGACTTCTGGCACGAGCCGGATGAAGAGACTCCGATTTTTTTGCTGCGCCAAAAACGCAACGAAGACAAGCTGCAGAATAGTCTCTCACAGCTTCCGAAAGAGCAGGACGAGATTTTGCGCAAAGTCTATCTGGAAGGAAAATCACACGCCGAGGCGTCCATTGAGCTTGGACTGCCCTTGGGTACAGTCAAATCAAGAGTGCGCTTAGCACTCCAGAAGATGCAAATTTTGGTGACACCAGAATATCAGGACGAGCTACACCATGAATAACAAACTAACCCAGCATCCAGATAATGCAATGCTAGTGGAGTTCTCAGCAGGAACTCTGCCAACAGCGGCATCAATATGTGTCGCCGCACACTTACATTTTTGTGAAAAGTGCCGTGAAGAACTGAAGCGCTTGGATCAGGTAGGATCGCAACTAATGACAGAGGCCGAGCCTGCTCAAGTCGATGACAGTCTGCTTGAGAGTGTTATGGCCAAGATCGACGAAGCTGAGGCGGCGCCCGAAGAGAACATTCCTCAAACGATTAGCAATGGATTTCCGTTCTCGGTTAACCGTCTATTGAACAATCCCGATTATCGACCTGTCTGGAAACGTATGTCAGGGTCAGTTGATGTGGCGCGGTTTAAAACCGGGCAAACTGACTACGAAGTGGCGCTGCATAGAATCTGTGCCGGCGGTAAAACCCCAAAGCATGATCATCAGGGCACTGAGTACACCGTTGTGCTCAAGGGCAGCTTCTCTGATGAGCGGGCGGTTTATAATGAAGGAGATTTCTTAATCAGGCAGCCAGGGGATGTCCATCAACCCATGGGCGCTCAAAACGGTGAGTGCATATGTCTGTCAGCGCTGGACGCACCGATCAAATTAACCAATCCACTGGGATTCTTGATGAGACCGTTATTGAGAATCAACCCAATGTAAAAAATTCCTACCCCGTAGGAAACCTTAGAGAGACCCTTAGTGAGACCCTTAAAGCCGTGCGAAAGCGCGGTTTTTTTTGCCTCTGCTACAGACGAATATTAATACCCTGATCAGCCATATACTGCTTGGCCTCTGGTACCGTATGTTCACCAAAATGAAAGATACTGGCCGCCAGAACCGCATCAGCCTTGCCATGAATAATCCCATCCACAAGATGCTGCAGCTCACCGACACCACCAGAGGCTATTACCGGCACATGCACAGCATCGCTAATCCTTGAGGTAAGCTCCAGATCAAAGCCATTTTTGGTGCCATCGCGGTCCATGCTGGTCAGTAGAATCTCTCCAGCACCATAGCCAGTCATTTTCTCCGCCCATTCAATCGCATTAATGCCAGTGGGTCTGCGTCCACCATGGGTAAATATCTCCCACCGCGGTTCATCGCCATGCTGCACCTGCTTCGCATCGATAGCCACAACGATACATTGGGAGCCAAAGCGTTGAGCTGCCTCAGCCACAAACTCCGGATTGTGAATAGCGGCAGAATTGATTGCCACCTTGTCGGCACCGGCATTCAACAGATTGCGAATATCCTGCAATTCCCGCACGCCACCACCCACAGTCAGGGGTATAAACACCTCTCCGGCCATGCGCTCAACAGTGTGCAAGGTGGTATCTCTGGCTTCGTGACTGGCGGTAATATCAAGAAAGGTAATTTCGTCAGCGCCCTGTTCGTTATAACGACGGGCCACTTCAACAGGATCTCCTGCATCGCGGATATCGACAAACTGCACACCCTTAACCACACGCCCTTTGTCCACATCCAGACAGGGAATAATGCGCTTGGCCAGACCTATATTGGCAACTTCAGTCATTTGTCATCGCTCTTGAACATATGGCCCAATTTGCCGGCTTTGGTGGACAGATACTGCACATTATGGGGGTTGCTATCAGCCTGAATAGCTTCCCGTTCAACCACATTGATACCCAAGTCTTTGAGTGCATTAATCTTGCGCGGGTTATTAGTCATTAGCCTCACCTGTCTGGCACCCAGATGTTCCAGCATAGGTGCGCAGATAGAATAGTCACGCATATCAGCACCAAAGCCGAGTCGCTCGTTTGCCTCTACCGTGTCCGCACCCTGATCCTGAAGATTGTAAGCGCGAATCTTATTTACCAGCCCAATGCCGCGACCCTCCTGACGCAGATATAAAATCGCACCGCGACCTAGCTCAGAAATACGCTTCATCGCTTCCTGCAATTGCTCACCGCAATCACAGCGCATGCTGCCCAGCGCATCGCCAGTCAGGCATTCTGAATGAATTCTGATTAACAATGGCTCGTCAGCAGCACAGTCACCCATGGTAATGGCAATATGCTCTTTACCCTTAAAAGGGTCTTCAAAACCATGGATATCAAAAGTACCCCAGCGGGTGGGTAACTTTGAAGATTGGATAAAGCGAAGCACCAAACAAACTCCGATGAATGATTTAATAACAGGGCGCTATTGTAGCCGCAACCTGCTCGCAGTGCAGGTTTTTAGGCGGGTTTTCGGCCCTTGGCTCTTGGTTTAACGAAGAGTTTAGCTTAGTAGCTGTTGGGTAGTGGTTTACGGAAACCGTTTCGAAGCAAGCAAATCATAAATTACTAGATACAGGCGGAGTACTAATACCAAAGCTTAGAGACGGGGCCATTGAAATCACAAACCGTGGTGATGCAATACTGTGCCCTGAGTTTCCACTGCAAGGAGTCGCATCAGCTACATGCATTAATTGGATTTAGTTAATAGATTCTGTTAAACACTTGCCTGAGGCTCAGGCAAGTAACCCAGCAGCTTGGCCACAAATAGGACTGTACCAATGATCACCAGTAACAGACTAATAGCCACAAACAGTGCCATGGACATAATGCCAATAAAGACAAAGAAATAACTCGCAGCCATCAACAAAGGCAACAGTAATATGCCACTGACAAAGCGTTGATTTCGTTCCACCACCAAATAGAGACAGGGAATCAGCAGCAGGGTGATCGTGGAGGCAAACAGAATACCAAAGCTCAGTGACAGAGCCATTGGAATAACAAACTGCGCCTGCACGCTGGTTTCAA
>Ga0209602_1003494_pt1 | contig 12074 bp, 19 predicted proteins | sample COGITO_mtgs_1205_3_FD_184810 | JGI IMG/M metagenome (GOLD analysis project Ga0209602, IMG submission 184810) | Pelagic marine microbial communities from North Sea - COGITO_mtgs_120524 (SPAdes) (version 2) | ecosystem: Environmental > Aquatic > Marine > Epipelagic ...
GGTTACAAGAGTGTCACCAACAAATCGGAGTAAGCTATCCCCTGTTTTACCAACAACAGTACCAGTACCATCGGCATCGATATCGCTATTTTGACGTAAGAAATACTGTACTTTTTCATAAATATCTACAGTAGTATTTACACCACCGGCACCTTCACCAGCAACGTTAGTATCGCCATCAATGATTACAGTAAAGGGATAGTTAGTGCCCGCAATTTCACGTGAGCCTGCGAATACTTCCCAGTTAGTAGCATCACTTGGAGGAGCAGTAGCAGTATTGACACCAGTCTTATTGATGTACCACTCACCTGCTTCTTGAATAACGTCACCAATTGCATAGTCGCCAGCCCCAGTAGTATGTGCAGCGCCTGAGATCTTATCGTTAGTAACAAGATCACCGTTAGCGTCACGAACATAAGTGATAGTTGTAAGATCATAAGAAGGACGAACAGCAGAACCACCGGTATCAGTAGTGCTATTAGCAGTTGCTACTGTAGGGGTCATAGTAAAGGTTGTATCACTAGGAACCGACAGAATTGCCGTAGTAGTTTCGTTGAAATCAGTCTCACTAGTAAAACCAGTAATAGTCAAAACTTCCCCAATAGCTAAGCCGTGAGCACTAGGAGTAGTATAAGTATGGATAGTACCGTCAGAAGAAGCACTAACACTAACACCACCAGAAAGGAAGCCTTCGAGATGAGGTACCTTCAAGTCTGCCTGAGACGTAAGAGGGAATCGATATGCTTGATACGTTACTGAGGATACACCGATATCACTGAAGCGTGAAGTACCGTATGTAGACTGCCACTCACGAACAAACAACTTAAGAATGTTAGTTGCACCTGTTTGATCACGATAATCTGCTCCACCATTTTCGTACATTTGAACTGCTTGATTAACTGCACCAAACTGTTTAAAGTTAAAGGTATTGGTAGTAGAAGTTTCATCTTGTACTTGCTGGTAATATACTTGGTCAGTTGACCCAAGAATACCAAGAGAGATAATAGCAGACCATTCTTCTTGAATGACGTTAGACGTATCTTTAACAGACCAACCACCATCACGAATTAATTCAATAGTAGTGGCACTAACAGTACCAGAAGTTTCAACTTTATCCCAGTTCCAGCCGTTGATCATTTCGAACTGCTCATCCGTAATTGGACCCATTGGGAAAGGGAATTTAATCAAAAGTGCGTCAGACTGCCAAGCATCTTTGAGAGATGAGTAGATAGCTTTCAAAGAAGCCCCATCATCGCCTAAGTTGCCTTGAACAACCAAACCAATTTTCTTGAGGTCCCAATCAATAATAATTTCGTCAGCAGTAATAGCCGCAGAAATATTGTCCGTACCAGTAGTTAGGTCAAAATTGGTGCCTGCTTGAGAAGCCCCTCCGGTTACAGAAGATTGCGTAAGAGTTGCAGCAGCAGCAGTATTTGCCCCACCAACTGTAGTTACTGTAAAACCAGTAACAGCTCCGGTGCTTACAGAAGTAACAGTTACTTTAGAGCCATCAGATAATGTAATTACATTATCTACTACATACCCCGAACCAGCAGTAAAAGTTCCGTTGTTGCCTACGTTATCGTAGTTAGCAGCGGCTGTTTGTCCATTAATAATATCACCACCAATACTGGATGCGATAGGAGTGGATACTGTCGGTACGTGTACTGACAATTGATCCGGATCCTTCTGGACGTTAGAAGTTTGAAAGAAATTAGCCATTTAGTTTTTCTCCTAATAGCTTGCCCTAAGTCTAGGACATTATAATATATACTTGTTTATAAGTATATCTAAGTAGCCTCGACTGTTAGACCGTTCCCGAATCATATTGCCTGTCAGAACTCTGAAAGAGCGATATAGTCGTATCCGCACTAGCAGTCAAAACTTTTTGAACTCGAAAGAATTCAAAGTTTAAATTATGTGCTACAATTACTACATTAATATCTCCTCCGGAGGTATCATATAAGCTTGTAACTTTATACTTTCCAGCATTTACTGGATCTGCTGCTATACTATCAAAAGTACTAGAGTCGGGGGTAGCCCCAACTCTTTCAGCGCCTACTAATTCCGTATAGGTTAAAGGATTATTTAAATCAGTATAACTGTAGACTCTTAGCTCAGTTTCATCTTCGATATTATCAATAACCAGTGCTTTTGTTGAGACAAAAACTACAGAAGAGCCAGCACCCACATTAGTTACAGTAGGTATATTACTAGTACCAGTCAAAGCAACTGTAATTTCAAAACCACTTGTATTTCTTATAGCGGCACTAGTAGACCCATTAGCCCCAAAAGTAGTATTATCAAATACTATATTTGTAAAAGTAATCGAGGTATCGGCAGTATAAGTAGTAGCTGTAAATTCAAAAGCGTGACCAGAGCCTATATTAATTATATTACAGTTATTTATTCCAGTAGTGGCTCCGAAAGCAGCATCTGTAATCATGGCTACTGCAGAAGCGGAGCGGGGTCGTATATCTGAATTTTCTATCGAGCCTCCCCCTAACGTAAGGGCTATTGCATCTACTGTGCCTCCTGTAATTTCTACGCTACTATTCATAGTAATAGCTCTAAGCCCTAGCAAAGCAGAGGAGTTAATTGTTGCTGACCCTGCAGTACCTGTAAAAATTAAGTCAGGTCTATTAGTAGCAGTAGATACTGCTGAAGCCTGAAAATTGCAGTTAGTCATACTAAAAGTAGTAGAAGCATTCCCCAAGTTTACTGTCCAACCAAGCCAAGTACTAGTAATAGCTGCTTGATCCACGTGAATAAAAGTTTTATCTGATTCTGAAAAAGTTGTTGCAATTGCAGTACCTGCAGTAGCTCCTTCTCCAATTGTAAGTCGACAGTAAAATAAATCTGCTCCTGCTTGAGTTACTAATAAACCTTTATATCCGTTAGTTTTGTTAGATTCTGTAGTTCGAATAAAGGCTATAGAATTATCAGTAGTTCCATTTATATAAAATGGAGAGGCTTGACTGCCCACAAATGTAATAAAATTATCTAGAAAGGTATTAGGCTTATTACCAGATCCGGCATCGCTATTACTTACTCGAAACCCTATGGCTTCGACATTACTAGTAGTAATAGTTCCTGATAGTGAGGGTACGTCACACCAAATAGGAGTATAACCCCCCGTAGCCGGATAGAAAGACCCTAAATTAGCAATACCATCATTGGTACCATCATGAATTAAGACATCATAAGAAGTAAGAGTACTACCTACAGAGGTATTTAACCAGTAGAGAGCAGCGCTACCAGAGCTTGATAAATCTCTGATAGCATTATTGCTCGCACCTACGGCTTGAATAAAGTTAGTTTCATTGTCAAAACGAGTTTCGATACAACCAGTACCTTGCAATTCAAATCCATCCGCTAGGTTGACGGCTATAGTATTACCCCCTCCAGGGGTATACTCAAGGGTGCCAACATTGTCGGCATCCATGTTATTGAATACTGTGGTACGTGTACCGAAAGCCATTAAGGATTAGCTCTGGTAACGTCCTTGACTACTTTAACTTTTCCAATAAGTAGAGTTTGAACATTGCCCGAATCATCAACTTGTTGAATATCATAGTTATAGGTTTTAGGGTCTAAGGGTCCTGTAAGGGTGCGGGACGCATTAAGATAAACAATTCCTACAGCAGCACTTGGCCCTATAGGAACAACAGAAACTTGAAGATCTCCCGGGTCGGGATCATCAATATTTGCTTTTAGAGTAAGGGTGTAAGTATAGTTTGTTACATCCGTAATAGTGCCGTCAGAGCTGATTACTAATTTAATAGTCCAATCGTCTCCGCGCACTAAAGGATTTAAATCTTTTGCTGTATATGACATAGTAGGTTCACGGTGCCTGGCCAATAATTATTAGCCTAGTAAAACATTTCATAGCAAATTATAGCAAGTGTCACCTACTATGTCAAGAACTATTTTTTGAAAGGTGAATCCCCTCAAAAGGAAGGTTACTGACAATTTTTAAAAGTCTAAAACATACTCCAAATTAGGTTTAAAAAATCCAGGTCCTTTTAGTACTTTTCCATCTTCTCTATAGATAGGTTTACCATCTTCCCCTAGTTTACTCATATTGCTAGCATGTACTTCTGCAAAACAACAGTCTAAATCAATACCAAAAGAATGCCCTGCTCCATATACAACATATAATAGATCTGTAAGAGCATCAGCAACTTCTACAATATCCATAGCATCCATAGCATCTTTAAACTCTTGTAACTCTTCAGCTATTAGTTCATATCTTAGCTTTTGAGTGTCTTCATCTGACATCTCAGGAATATCTTTTACTTCCTGCCCAAATACTTGCATAAAGTCTCCTACAAGTTCGAAATTAGTACCATTTGACATTGCTATTAGCTCCTTGTCTTTTTTTCTCTCTTTTGATTGCCGCTTTGTGAGATAGGTGTTTATTAACACTAGGTTTCTCATAGAACTCTTTTGATCTATAGTCCCAAACTATATCAGCGCTCTTTCTCTTAAATATCTTTAATGCTCTTTCAACATTATTATTTTTTACAGTAACTTTCAAATTATTCCTTAATTTTTCCCGTCTGTATAAAAAATATGAGTACCTATTTTATGAGTAATAGTCATATTCTTAGTCCAGACTGGAGCTTCTATATAATCAGCATGATACCACATAGCTCCGTCCGTTACATCCCATATTAAACGATTAGCGTAGAATAGCTTCCATGCTAGGGATAAAGCTTCTGAGTACGCATCATGGTCATTAATACTCTTACGTGATGGTTTTGAACAATACCATGTAAATTGGCACTTTCTTTTGCTTTTCTGAGTAACAACCCTACATATAGTATTAGGAAATCTATTAGATGCTACTCTATTAATAGTAACATATCCTACTGCTATTCTACCTTCTAAGCGTTGGTTTCTACTCTCAAAATAAATATTATTAGCTAAACAAAATATTTCATTTTTGTCGTTAGACGTCATGTAAACTTCTGCATTCACTGACTGGCTAGATATAGCTAATAGTACCGCTGTTATTGCTTTTTGAAAAACCATCCTCTATCCCTTAAATACTTGGCTTGTTTTACACAGGCATTGTATGTTCTGTCTGGAAAAAGCTCTTCCAATTCTAATCTGGAGCTTTGATGATACACTTTACTCAGCAGCTTTCGCTCATCATGAGTCCATGGTCTTTTTATATATTTTTTCATAGAAACCTGTATGAATATATTTAAAATGTAGTATAGAACATTTCACCTGAAAAGTCAAGAAGAATTTTTAGCTAACAAAAAATTTTTCTTGACTTTCACTTCATATTTATGTATAATAGTATAAATTCACAAGAACATATCTCGGAGATATAGTATGTTTTTCGGCGTCGACACAATTATTTTTGTTTTTTGCTTAATAGGCTGCGGGATTACTACGTGGAGCCTAGGGCATAGAGATGGGGTGGAAGATGCCGTTCAATATTTTATTGATAACGGAGTTATAGATGTGGATGAAGATATAGAAGACTGATATGTCTATAACTATCAAAATAATATAACTATTGAGTACCGAAAGGGCTCACGCCTAGCGAAAGCAGGCTAAGATCATAAAATGAGGAGACATTTATGACAAATTCAAGATTAGGTATGGCAGACTTAAACAAAGTATTGTTTGGTTTTGACCGTTTCATGAACAACACGGCACTGTTCCAAGAGAACTTTGATGGTACTTATCCTAGATTTAACATTTTATCAAATACTGAAAGTGGTAACAAAAGGATTGAGATTGCTGTGCCCGGATGGAATAAAGCGGATATCGAAATATTCCTTCACGAGGGTGTTCTAACTGTAGAGGGCAAAAAGAAGTTAGATACAAAAGAAGAATCTGAAACATATGTTTACAAGGGCTTAAGTGGTAAAGCGTTTAAAAGAGTCTTTGGCGTTCCTGAACACGTTCATGTAGTTTCCGCTTATTGTGAGCGGGGCCTGCTTTGCATTGATTTGCATGAAGAAGTCCCTGAAGCATTGCAACCGAAAAAAATTGCAATTACTTAGGAGAAACGTGTGAGAGATATTAACAAGGCTGATATGGTAGAGTTAATGGCAACGATCATAACTGTATTATTAGTTCCTGTTGGGTTAATAGGACTTATCTTTACGCCTTTAATGGCGTAAGATAGAGATGGGGGGCGTAAGTCCCCCTATTTTAAGGTGTGATAGTATGGCACTACAAATTTTAGGGGGCTTAATCTCCTCTGTAGCTGGACTAGGGAAAACCTATATAGAAGGCAAAAATGCTGTAAGCAAAGCTAAATCTGAAGCACAGGCGGCAGTAATAGTTAAAGCAGCAGAAAGTGAGGCAGACTGGGAAAAGATCATGGCAGAGAATAGTGGTCAATCTTGGAAAGATGAGTGGTTGACTCTTCTATTTAGTATTCCTTTAATTATGGCTTTTTTGCCAAGCATGGTTCCCTATGTAAAAGAAGGCTTTATAGTCTTAGAACAAATGCCTGACTGGTACCAGTATACTCTAAGTGTAATAGTTGCTGCTTCCTTCGGGGTAAGATCAGCAGTAGGGCTTATGAAGGTTAAGAAATAGATATGTATTACAACAATAAAGAATTAGAATTAGATAAAGATAAATTAGAAGCACAATTGAAGATTGATGAGGGAGTACGATATGAGGTCTATCTTGACCATCTTGGGTATCCTACTTTTGGTATTGGTCATCTTATTTGCGAAGATGATCCGGAATATGGCTACTCTGTTGGTACAAAAGTATCAGAAGAGCGCGTTGCGGAAGTATTTCGAAAAGACTTAGATTTAGTATTGGAAGATTGCAAGATACTATATAAAAATATTTGGGAAGGGTTCCCTTCAGAGGTAAAAGCAATTTGTGCTAATATGATGTTTAATCTAGGCCGTACTCGACTAACTAAATTTAATAACATGAGATTAGCACTCGCAGCGGGGTCATGGAAGCTCGCAGCTGTAGAGATGCAAGATAGTAAGTGGTACTACCAAGTAGGAGACCGTTCTAAAAGATTAGTAGCTCGAATGAATGGCGTATAATGTATTTATGCGTATGTAATAAAATAACTGAAAAAATGCTAGAAGAAAACTCTTCTTTAGCCCATAAAATAGGGAGTAAATGCGGAATATGTATAAAGGATCAAAAGATAATAACGGAACAAATAACGTATCTAAGGGAGCAGAGCAGTTAGATGCCTGTTACCAAGGGCTTTTCTATTGCCATATTCGCGAAGAGTTTCATAGGTGGCCCGAACATATTAGCTTTTACAAAAACAAAAGAATCTAGATAGGTAGAAGGAAGAACCCATGTTGCCTTGCCCTTTTTGTAGAAACCCTTTAGGTTTCTCACTTGATTTCATAATAAAAAATCCTATATCTGCCTGTCCGGGGTGTAAAACAGTATTCAACTTTGCTGTTGAAGATGATATCAAGAGTAAAATGAATAAGGCGCTGCATGAAATTGAAACCGTAAAAAAGCGTTACCAAGGTTTGGTAAAATTTAATTAAGGATATAAATGGCTAATATAGCAAACAAATTTGTCGGTCTTCCGATTGAGCAGTTGATTACTGCCCCAATTATCGGCATGGCAAAAGGGCAAGCACAACTCAACGATGTTACTTGGCAATACATTCAAGAAGTAGCATTTACAAAAGACGAAAAAACAGGCAAGACAGTAGCACGTTCTCTCGATGTAGAGATGAACCGAGTTATGACAGATGGTGACACTGGGGAGCAAGCAGTACAAACTTTGTACAGTAAAGTTCCAATGTTACCTTTGGTACCTCTGCCCTCCCTTGCAATCACATCAGCAGATATTAGTTTCATGATGGAAGTGCAAACTTCTAGTCAAGATACTAGTTCGGTTGATACAGAAAGTGAGATAAAAGCGTCTATTTCTGGCGGCTTCTGGGGGGCGAAGTATAAAGCTTCTATCTCTGGTAAAGTATCCACCAGTAAAGAAAGTATTCGAAAAACTGATAATACTGCAAAGTATGAAGTAGCCGTGCACGCGGAACAACTACCCCCTACTGAAGGTATGTTAAAATTATCTGATTACTTGACACAAATGCTTGAACCTTCTTTAATTCCACTGACGCAAGACCCTAACGGCGGCTAAACTACACTAAATTCTAGGATAAGAATATGTCAAAATTAAGTATTGAAGAGCTAGTTTCCGGACTGTTGGAAAGTGCGATGGTAGCCCAAAGCATTAGTCAACAGCAACATATCAATTCATTAAAAAATTACTTTAATGATGACGGTACCCCCAAAGTAGTCTCATTCCAAGTTGATGGTAGGCACATAGATTTCCCTCTTTATATTCTAGCAGATCATGGGTCTGTTGGACTAGATAAGTTAGATATTGAATTCGAAGCTAGGTTATTATTTGGCCAAAGTGGAGATGAAGTATCTCAAGTAAAGAAAGATGTTATGGGTTTATTCAAAGAAAAGGGAGATTCTTATAAGCATAATATTAAATCTATTACTGTAGACAGTTCAAAATCTGAAAATTCTGGTATTGCAAAAATTAAAGTACGTTTTAAAGCAGACGAGAGGCCGGAAGCTGTATCCCGGCTTCTCGATTTATACATTAATAGTTTAGAAGATCCTACAAAAAGATAAAAATAACATTAAGGAGAGGAAAAACATGGAATTGAATAAGTTGAAACAATTAGTAATTACTATGGAAGAATGTGGTGAATTAATTCGTGCCTGCTCCAAAGTGTTAAGACACGGGACTGAAGAGGACCCTAAGTATCTACAAAATCTTACTGAAGAAATAGCGGATGTTATCGCTATGACACGTATGCTTAGAACAGCTTACCATATAGATAGTAGTAACTTAGAAGATTTAGTTCAGAAAAGATTAACAAAAATGAAACAGCAGGGATATAACTAATGTTTAGTTTAGTCGTACTATTTTGGATTCTCATTCTAGCATTATGTTCTGGGTCTGTATATTTAGATAGAAGAGACGAAGAAAATCTTTGACATTTTAGTCAAAATCTTATATAATAACATTTCAACTAGCGGGAGTATACCAAAATTAATCTGTTTTATTTAGATGAAGACCTCGATCTTTGTGCCCAATATCATGTGGATAAACACGTAAATAAAATGATATTAGAAGCTGCACAGCTTATATGCACAAATCTATGGATAGACCATTTATTTGGTTTCGTACCCCGACCTATAACAAAAGAAGAAAACACAGTGCTGCAGACTACTCGCAAAGAGCAGAAAGAACTTCCTATGGAAGCACGTGTGTTCCCTTATCTTCCTACAATGCAAAACCACCCCTCAGCTGTATGGGTACGTTCTTCTTTAGAAAACTTCTATTGGACACATAACTATGCAAATGCATTAGGGAGCGAAGCCCATTATAGGTATGGCAGCAATCATAAGAGTTTAGAGATGATTAATAATCTTCCAGAGCCAAAAAATATGGAAGACAAGGGCTTTACTCAATTCGCCCTTGCAATGACAGAAGAATTGAAAGATTACGATAATCCTATAGATTCTTATAGAATGTTCTATATGTTAGACAAAGGTACTATGGCTGAGTGGAAATATAGAGACAAGCCCCATTGGTGGGACGAAGAATTATGTGATTATGAAAGTAGAATTAGTAGGAGATAAAAAGTGACACAAGTAAGTCTAGTAGGAATGACAACACCAAGTGCAAGTACAGGCTGCCATTCAGCGGCAGAGTTAATTGCTTACACTGCTAGGGTTAGTAACCCTAATAATCAAAATAATGCCAAAACAGCTAGCAAGCTTTTAGGGTACTTGATTAGAGAAGGCCACTGGTCTCCTTTTGAGATGGTAAGTGTAACTATGGAGATAGAGACGACTAGAGATATTGCAAGGCAGATTCTGCGTCATAGGTCGTTTTCTTTTCAAGAGTTTAGCCAAAGATACGCAGATCCTACCAAAGATCTAGACTTTAGCACTAGAGCTGCAAGGCTACAAGATACAAAAAACAGGCAAAATAGCATACCCTCAGACAATGATGGACTAGAGGTTGCATGGCATCAGATACAACGAGAGGTAATCAGAGCGTCTAGTGAGGCATATAAGTGGGCTATTGATAAAGGTATTGCCAAAGAGCAGGCAAGAGCTGTATTACCAGAAGGAAATACTATAAGCCGCCTATATATGAGCGGAACTCTTCGTTCTTGGATTCACTATTGTGATTTGAGACGTTCTCACGGTACCCAAAAAGAGCATACGGATGTCGCCAATATTGCCTGGGAGATATTAGGCGTACACTTTCCTGATATTATTAAAGCGGTGCAGGAGAATGAATACAATGTCTAATATAAAAAACAGAAGAACTACTGACTCTATTAATGGTTCATATGATAGACGGAAAAAGAACGAGTTTAGCTGGGAGGGTACAGACCACACATCCTCTATGCTCAACTTCTGCTATAAACTATGCACAACTACTATGGTTGTATTAATATTACTAATGGGATTACTTTTAATATTATGAGCGATGGAAAAAAGTTTGACTCAGAAAAACCCAGAATGTACCTACTACCTCCTAAAGCTACTATAGAAGTAGCGAATGTTTTGACTTTTGGAGCAAAAAAGTATGATGAACAAAACTGGAGAAAATTAGATAATCTACAAAATAGATATACTGGTGGTGCACTTCGGCACATATTTGCACATATTGATGGAGAAACTCAAGACGAGGATTCTGGGCACAGTCACTTAGCCCATGCAATATGCTGTCTATTATTTAAATTGGAGATAGAATTAGAAAATGGCAAGAGTTAAGAAAAAAGATTACGAGGATCTGACGGATACCAATATTCAGAAAGTTATAGGCTTAATGAACACGGAGACGGAGAAACCAATAACTAAAAAACAAGCGTGTGATATTCTAAATATAGCTTACAATACTACTAGGCTAGATAAAATTATATCAGAGTATCTAGACCATAAAGAGTATGTCCTAAGACGAAAAAGTGTTAATAAAGGTAAAAAAGCAACGGCTGGAGAAATTAATAGTGCTATTAGTGACTATTTAAGTGGAGATAGTATTTCTGTTATTGCTAAAAGTCTTTATAGGTCTTCTTCTTTTGTTAAGAATATTATAGAAAAGTCCGGAGTACCTCAACGCCCTAATAAGAGAGCTGAGCGATTACAGCCAATGTATCTGCCGGAGGAGTGTGTAGCCGACTCCTTTGTTAAAGGACAGATTGTTTGGTCCGCCAAATACTACAGTGCCGCTGAAGTACTAGAGGAAATTTCTGTAGACTATCAAGCTGAGAAGCTAGGCTACAATGATACAAACTATGAAGAGAAGTATTCAAGTAAGAGCTACTCTATCTACGTAATGAAACCTATGGCTACTAGTGATGAATTTTTAGTACAAGGACCAAGTATGGGCGGCTTCTATGCCTTTGCATTAGCCTGCGAATTAGGAAGTCTAGAACACCTTAAAGAACACGGAATTGATTTATCACGTATCTAAAAAAATCTCTTGACATTTATATAAAATTCTTCTATAATATATTTTTATGAAGTGAGGAAACCAGTGGGCGACCGATTTTATATGCAACAATTAGAAACTCTGGGCACTTGTCCAGGATATTATGGAAAACCAAAAAGGAAAAGACCAATGGCGTGGGATGACGACAAAAAAGCACAAGCAGTATCAATGTATGAAGAAGCTGCCCCTACCCCCGAAACCTCAGTAGAGATCGTAAAAGACATCGCTGATGAAATAGGAGAAACTGCAAATGGTGTAAGAATGATTCTTACCAAAGCAGGAGTCTATATCAAGAAAACCCCAGCTACTGGAGCATCTAAAGCTTCGTCTAGCACTGGTGGCACACGAGTATCAAAAGCAGCAGCTATTGAAGCTCTTAGTCAAGCACTAACTGATGCAGGACAAGAAGTAGATGAAGATGTTGTTAGTAAATTAACAGGTAAAGCGGCACAATTCTTTACTGGAGTTGTAACAGCCCTTAACACTTAATAGTTTTTCTCCAAAGCAGCCCTGAAGCCCCCGTCAGAAATGGCGGGAGGTTTCCCTATATTCAGTACGAAAA
>Ga0209602_1003527_pt1 | contig 12007 bp, 10 predicted proteins | sample COGITO_mtgs_1205_3_FD_184810 | JGI IMG/M metagenome (GOLD analysis project Ga0209602, IMG submission 184810) | Pelagic marine microbial communities from North Sea - COGITO_mtgs_120524 (SPAdes) (version 2) | ecosystem: Environmental > Aquatic > Marine > Epipelagic ...
TATACCCTTCAGGATTTGCCATACCGAAGTTTCGGTACTGACGCATCTTAGTATTGATGCCTTTTTGTTGACCAACAAACATGAAGGTCTTCCCATCAATACTTCCAAAACCACCTACCATTGCCTTGTCATCACGCACGCCTCTATCACCATGCAATTCAATGAAATCACCGCCAGTAATTGCATTTATATAGGCCAATGTATAAGGTCTTTCAGGATGACGACTTACTTGTACTTTCTGCCAAGGAGATAAACCTGCATAAATCTCTTTCTTGGTTTCAATCAGCCGCTGTTCTAGCTCCTTAATGGAGTCGTCACTTTTTAATTTACTCTTTTCTTTAACCTGCTTCTGGTTCTCCAATTGCTCTTGAAGCTCTTGAATCGGTTTTTCAAATTCGAGGTAAACTGCCATAGGTGTTTCTATTTAAGAATCGCCAAAGTTAGAATTAGAATTAGATATAGCATTATTCAACTTTACACACTCCATGGCCTCCTTCACATCATGAACACGTAAGATACTGGCGCCCCGTTCTAAGGCAATCATATTCAAAGCGGTAGTGCCGTTTAGTGCGTTTTCGGGTTTTGTGCCCAGCACACGATTGATCATACTTTTTCTGGAAAGTCCAGCCAAAATGGGATGTCCTAAAACTGCGAAGTGATTTAAATTTTGAAGCAAGCTTAGGTTGTGTTCTAACGTTTTTCCAAATCCAAATCCCGGGTCAATGATGATGTCATGCACGCCCAATTGCTTCAATTGATGAGCCTTAAGCATTAAGTCGGTGATGACTTCTTGGGTGACTTTATTATAATGAGGATTGTCTTGCATGGTTTCGGGTGTACCTTGAATGTGCATCAATACATAAGGTACTTGAAGTTTTGCAATGGTGGTGAACATCGCATCGTCCATTGTTCCTCCGCTGATGTCATTGATCATATCTGCTCCTGCTTCAATGGCTGCTTGAGCTATAGAAGATCGAAAGGTGTCTACAGATATGACTGCTTCAGGAAAAGTTGTTCTCAACAGTTTTACTGCTGGAATCAATCGCTCCAATTCTTCCGATTCAGCAATCATTTCTGCTTTCGGGCGGGTTGACATTGCTCCAACGTCAAGAATGGCTGCTCCTGCTTCTAAATGCATTTTAGCGCGTTCGATGATGCCACTTTCACTGTTGTATTTTCCACCATCAAAGAAAGAATCGGGAGTAACATTGATGACACCCATCACAAGTGGTGTGGAGAAGTCGATCAATTTGCCTCGGCAGTTGATGGTTTGTTTCATTGGAATTGCTGTAATTTGCTGGCCCATATCGGTAACGAAAATAGATGGAACATACACTTAAACAATACGATGAAGCTTTAGAAAAATGCCGAGACATTTTTTTGAAGAAAACTGCTGACTACGGAACAGCTTGGCGTGTGCTGAGACCAAAATCTTTGACCGATCAAATCTTCATCAAGGCGCAGCGCATTCGCACCATAGAAGAAACAGGTGAGAATAAGGTGGGAGAGGACGTGCAAGATGAGTTCATCGGTATTGTGAATTACTGCATCATGGCTCAATTGCAATTAGAATTGTCCGATGCTGAGGGCATGGAATTATCCTTGGAAAGAACCAAAGAGCTGTATGAGTCTAAAGCTACATTGACGCGTGATTTGATGATCAAAAAGAACACTGATTACGGTGAGGCTTGGAGAGATATGCGCGTGAGCTCATTGACCGATCTGATTTTGATGAAGATTTTACGCATTCGTCAAATTGAGGACAATAAAGGAAAGACCATCATGAGCGAGGGCATTGATGCCAATTATCAAGACATGATGAACTACGCGCTTTTCGCCTTGATTCGATTGAACGAATAAACCCACATTCATTTGAAGATTCTCATTCTCAGTACGGTCTGGTTAGAGCCAAACTCAACGGCAGCTGGGAGCAGGATGCTTCAAATCATCCGCTTATTTCAACAACTTAACTGGGAAGTTCATTATGCTTCAACCGCTGCTGAAAGTCCTTTTGCAATAGACCTTTCTGGTATTGGCGTAAATAAGCTAAGCATTAAAGTAAATGACATTGGTTTTGATGCTTTGATTCAAAATCTCGCTCCAGACATGGTCATATACGATCGCTCCATGACCGAAGAACAATTCGGCTGGCGTGTGGCGAAATACGTTCCAAATGCGTTGCGGATATTAGACACGGAAGACTTACACTGCTTGCGCTATGCGCGTCAGCGAGCGTTTCAAGAAAAGCGCGTATTTAAGGATGACGATCTCCTTTCAGATGTCGCCATTCGAGAAGTGGCGGCTATTCTGCGTTCAGACATCACATTGATGATCTCAGCGGTGGAGATGGATCTATTGCAGCGAGTTTTTAAAGTAGATGCTGGTTTGCTGCATTATTTGCCATTTATGGTGGATGCGGAAGAACAGAAAAGCGACAAGACTTTTTCAGATCGCCAGCATTTTGTGTCGATTGGCAATTTTCATCACGCTCCCAATTTGGATGCTGTAAAGTATTTGAAGTCTGACATTTGGCCACTGATTAGAAAGCAGATGCCGAATGCAGAATTGCACGTTTATGGCGCTTATCCAACCCAGCAAGTTCTGGAAATGAATGATCCAAGCTCTGGTTTCATCGTCAAGGGAAGGGCAGAGGATGCCTTTGAAGTGATCGGAAATGCTCGAGTTTTGTTGGCGCCATTGCGTTTTGGCGCAGGATTAAAAGGCAAGCTATTGAATGCTATGCAATGCGGAACGCCCAACGTTACTTCTTCCATCGGTGCAGAAGCCATGCACGGTCAATTGCCATGGAATGGTTTTATTGCTGACGATGCAGCTGAATACGCTGAAAAAGCTGTTCAGCTTTATCAAGATGAGAAATTGTGGACGGAAGCTCAGCAAAACGGGTCTATTATTCTGAAAGGAATCTTTGATGCAGGCTTGCATTCTCAAGTTTTTATCGAGCGATTAAAAGCGATTCAAAAGAACTTAACGAAGCACCGAAGCTCCAATTTCATGGGTCAAATGCTTAAGCATCATACCATGCGCAGCACGGAGTATATGTCTAAATGGATTGAGGCGAAGAATAGGTTGGCTTAGTCTTTACAGCGCATTATCGAATCAGCGTGAGCGACCCCTGCTCTGTAGATGATTTACCATAAACATCTATAAAATCAACGGTGTAGAAGTATGGTCCACTCGGGCAAAGTCTTCCATTAATGGTGCCATCCCAAGGTGTTTCTAAAGTTCCTCTGTACATGCTTTCACCCCAGCGATTGTAGATCCGAACATCAGCGGATTCAATTCCTGATAACTTATAAACCTCGAAGAGATCGTTGATACCATCATTGTTTGGACTGAAAACATTCGGCATAATGAGTGTGGTTGCGCAAATAGATTCGAAGATTTCTATTTCTCCAAATGTTTCACATCCATTTTCAAAAATTACCTGCAGGCTATAAATTCCAGATACAGAAATCGTTCGAGTTGAATCTTGAAAACCATCTGACCATTGAAAACTGACAGCGTTTGGAAGACTACCGTTTAAGGAAAAAGTATCTCCTCGACAAATGGAGGTGTCCGCACCCAAATCTAGACTAGCTGATGGTTTTGGAGTTACAAGAATGCTGTCAGAGTAGAAGCATTGGCCTAATTTCACTTCAACCCAATAGTAGCCTGAATCCTTCACGAAAATTGTTGAGCCTTGCTCATCGGTTGACCATACATACTGGTCTGCATTGGATAATGCAGCAGAAAGTTCAAGCGGCAGATTGGCGCAAATGGTAGTGTCATTGCCAAGTTCTAATTGTGGTGCCTCAGGAGTCTTAACGATGATCGTATCGGTTGCGAAACAGATTCCATCTTGCGTGACACGTAACCAATACGTGCCTGCCGTACTGGTGGAAATAGCTGAACTCAATCCTCCATTTGACCATAAGTAACCACTTGCTGGAAACGGTGAGCTCAGATTTACAATTTCACCATTGCATGAAGTTTTATCCGCACCAAGCGATAATATGGGAGTATTGTTCACTTGAACATTCACTGTATCTGAGAAGGTACACTGATTAACATCGGTGATAGAAATAATGACTTGCTCTGAAGTGTTGCTCGTGTATTGCTTTCCAATCGAACCGTCTTGCCAGATGTATCCAACGTAATTCGTGGCCGATAGATCAAACGTGACGGCATCTGGAGTGCAGATGGTGGTATCATTACCCAAAGAGAAGGTATTGGCATCTGTTTCAAAAACGTGAATATTTACCGTGTCTGTTTTGGTTTCGCACAAATAATCGGCTGTCACAATATAGTCTGTGGAAACTGCTGGCGAGGCAATTGGATTTGGAACATTGCTTGCACTAAGCCCCGCGCTTGGACTCCACGAAAATGAGGCAGGAGCAGTTCCTGCTGCGAGCTGCACAGATTCTCCTTTGCAAATAGAGTCGTTGACTAGGTCGATTAAGAAGCTATCGATTGGCTGTGCGTAGCAAAACGACTGAACATTATTTACTCCACCTGTTGTTCCTATGAAGCCGTAATAAACATTTGGATTGCCTGCAAATATGCTTGTCACTATATCGCCAGTGTATTCCAAACGCAAGTCACAGTCAAAATAGATGCTCAGCGTTGTAGTTGTTGGGTTCCATGCTACCCTGAAAGAATGATCAATTCCATCTTCAATATTTGCGCTGGTGCTTGATGCTTGCACAGGTGCAATCAGTGAAGTGGACAAGTTGTGGTTGGCTGATGCGTTTTTGTGAATGCCAAAATGGTCAAAGCTTGGGTCTCCGTATGCACCGTTTTGATATGTGTCGATTTCAATACCTACTGATCCGTTTCCGAAACCAGTGCCTGTGAATCCAATATCGCCACCAGTGCCACCGGCAATGAGTTGTGATGGATCCAGCGATGCTCGCAGAACGAACATGATACCGTCAGCACCAGCATCATTGTTTCCTAAGTTGACAGAAAAACTGTAATCAAAGGCGTTGTTGAGGTCGATGCTTTGGCTATCATATGCATAACCCGAAAGGGCATTTGCTGCTGATGTAAGTCGGTAGCAATTGTTTGGTAATGAGGCGGAAGAGCCACCAATTGTCATTTGAGCGTGACTGAAATTTGTCAATATGATCAGTGCTATCACCCAACACACTTTTAAAGTTTGATGGAGACTATTCTGAGCGAAATTGCGCTCATTTACAGATTTTAAGATGTTTGGTACTCTGCACTTCATGCTACGGAGAAACCCTAAATTAAAGGTCTCTGATGCACGAATATAGTGCTTAAAGTATAATATACTATAAGTCGAGTGAGTCTTGACTGAACAATGCGCAGCACCGAGTATATGTCTTAGTGGATTGAGGCGAAGAATAAAAATTGGCTTGTTAAATGCGTAGGTCGGATCTACTCGTTTTCATAGAGCCTTAAACGATTCTGAAGGGCGGTTAATTCCTTGCGTATTTCACGTTCCTTCTCCAATAGATTAAACACCACATCAATGCCTTCGAGATTCACATTCAATTCATAATGAAGTCGTATGATTTTTTCAAGATCACCAAGTTGGTCTTGATGTATGAATTGGGTTTCTTCGATGATTTCGATTTGTATGAGCCCCATTCTATTCAAAGCATCTACAAATGAAATTTCAATGTTGTACTGCGAACAAAGCGTTTGTGTCGGTATGAAATGCTCGTCAATCATGCGCTTTAATTTTTTGAAGTTCCTTGAATAACTCTACTTCCTTTTCGCTCAAATCAGTAGGAATTTTAATGAGATACGTAATGATTAAATCTCCATATTTTCCTTCGTCTCTATATTTTGGAAAGCCCTTTCCTTTCAATTTCACTTTCGATTCATTCTTCGTTTCAGGCTTTATATTGAGCTTGACTTTGCCATCAAAGGTTTCAACCGTGATCTCACCGCCTAAAATGGAGGTGTAGAGATCTAAATCAACATTTGCATATAAATTACTGCCTTCACGTTTAAAATTTGTGTGATTGTTGATCACAAACGTGATGAATAAATCACCGCTGGGTCCGCCATTTATTCCCGGTCCGCCCTTTCCATTGATTTTAATTATCTCGCCATTTTCAAATCCTGCTGGAATGGTGAGTCTGATTTTTTTGCCGTTGACGGTCAAGACCTTTTGATGAGAAGTGTAAACTTCTTTTAGATCCAGGTGCAATTCCGCATTGAAGTCTTGTCCTTTGAATTTTGGTGTTTGACCTTGTCTGTTGGCGCTTCTCCTTCCTCCGAACATTGATTCGAAGAAATCGGAGTAATCTTCACCCCAAAAATCTTGCTGGCTTGATTGGCGCTGAGATTGACGCTGCTGTTGGGCTTTTTCTTGTTGTTCGCCTTGTTTCCAGTCCTGACCGTATTTGTCGTATTTCTTGCGTTTTTCAGTGTCGCTTAAAACTTCATTGGCCTCATTAATTTCTTTGAATTTCAGTTCCGCATCCTTGTTCTCAGGGTTTAAATCTGGATGATATTTCCGCGCTAGTTTGCGATAGGCAGCTTTGATTTCCTTTTCATTGGCCGTTTTAGAAATGCCTAAGATTTTATAGTAATCTATGAATGCCATCTATTCATTTTTTTGCTCATTCTCATTGTTTGAGATCGCACTTGAAAAGTACGCATTTGATCTTCTATTCCCTAGTAATCCAGTAATAATCTCAGGTCTTCTTCATTCGATTCTCCCAGTGGGTTTGATTACCGGAATATTTTAATATTGGCCATTTTAAATAGTAATCAACTGTTGATCAATTCCCGATTGTTTAATAGAATAACTTTAAGCGAAGTGTATTATTCTTGTAATCAATTCCTTCATTTATCTGTAACATCAATGCCCTATGATTAAGCACGCGATCTCTTCTATACTTATTCTTTTGACCCTTGGTCTTCAAAGTCAGAATGCATCCATCACGGATTCTACATTGACCGGGTTTAAATTTAGAAGCATCGGCCCAGCATTTATGTCGGGACGAATTGCAGACATAGCGATACATCCAGAAAACGAAAATGTCTGGTTTATCGCAGTTGGCTCGGGAGGAGTGTGGCGCACAAAGAATAGCGGCATTACGTGGGATCCAGTTTTTGATAAGCAAAAGGTTTATAGCACGGGTTGTGTAACCATCGATCCAATCATTCCGACTACGGTTTGGGTTGGTACAGGTGAGAATGTTGGTGGACGTCACATCAGTTTTGGTGATGGTATTTACAAGAGTCTCGATGGTGGAAATACATGGAAAAATATGGGCCTCAAAAAGTCGGAGCACATTTCTAAAATCATTGTGCATCCCGAGAATTCTGATGTCGTGTTTGCAGCCGTTCAAGGACCTTTATGGACCAGCGGTGGCGAACGTGGTTTTTATATGACTTCCGATGGTGGAAAAACCTGGACAAGAACTTTGGGAAATGATAAATGGACTGGAGTAACGGATATCGAGCTTGATCCTAAAAATCCAGATGTGATATATGCAGCTACTTGGGATCGTCACCGAACCGTAGCAGCATATATGGGCGGAGGACCAGGAACAGGAATCCACAAAAGCACAGATGGTGGAAAAACATGGACACAGCTAAAAACGGGATTGCCAAAAGGGAATCTGGGCAAAATGGGTATTGCTGTCAGCCCTCAAAAACCGAACGTAATCTATGCAGCTATTGAACTCGACCGCAGAAAAGGCGAGGTGTATAAAAGCGAAGATTACGGAGCAAGTTGGAAGAAAATGTCGGCAACTGTTTCTGGCGCCACAGGTCCACATTACTACCAAGAATTGTATGCATCTCCACACCAATTCGATCGAATCTACTTAATGGATATACGCGCTCAAGTAAGTGAAAACGGTGGAAAGACATTTACTCAGATGCCAGAAGAATACAAGCACAGCGATAATCATGCGATGGCGTTTAGAGCGGATGATCCAAATTATTTATTGGTAGGTTGTGATGGCGGACTTTACGAATCATTTGACCTCGGAGAAAATTGGCGATATATGGCCAATCTTCCGCTGACGCAGTTCTATAAGCTCGCGGTTGATGACACTGAGCCGTTCTACAATATTTATGGTGGAACTCAGGACAACAATACCCAAGGTGGTCCTTCACGTACAGACAATGTGCATGGCATCATGAATTCAGATTGGTATGTGACCCTTTTTGGTGACGGCCATCAACCCGCCACTGAGCCTGGTAATCCAATGATCGTATATGCTGAGTGGCAGCAAGGAAACCTCACCCGAGTAGACAAAGCCACGGGAGAAGTGGTTTACATAAAACCACAGCCAGCTGAAGGGGATCCAGTGGAGCGATTCAATTGGGATGCACCGATATTAGTTAGCCCACACGATGCTAAAACCTTGTATTTTGCTTCGCAACGTGTTTGGAAATCAACTGATAGAGGCGATAGCTGGACTGCCATTTCTAGCGATCTAACCAAAGATTTGGAGCGAATAGAGCTGCCTATTATGGGGAAAAAGCAGAGTTGGGATAATGCATGGGATATCTATGCCATGTCAAACTACAGCACCATCACTTCGCTTTCAGAGTCGCCCGTTCAAAAAGGATTGGTGTATGCAGGAACCGATGATGGCCTGATTCAAGTCACAGAAAACGATGGCGATTCGTGGCGTAAAATGCAGGTGTCTGCACTCGGAGCTCCAGCTACCGCGTTTGTCAACGACATCAAAGCAGATTTGTATGACGCCAACACGGTTTATGCTTGTTTGGATAACCACAAGTATGGCAACTACAAACCTTACTTTTTCAAAAGCAGCGACAAGGGTAAAACCTGGAAGAAGATGACAAACAATCTTCCCGATACAACTCTGGTTTGGCGAATGGTGCAAGATCATGTTAAAAAAGACTTAATGTTTTTGGCTACAGAATTCGGGATTTATACGTCACTGAATGGTGGTGCTGAATGGCATCAATTAAAAGGTGGATTACCCACTATTTCATTCCGTGATCTCGCGATTCAAAAAAGAGAAAATGACCTGGTTGGTGCTTCATTCGGGCGTGGTTTTTACATCCTCGATGACTATAGTCCACTGCGCGAAGTGAGTGCGGAAAGTATGAATGAAGAAGCTCATCTTTTTCCTATCAAAGATGCTTGGTGGTATATACCTCGACCGGTGCTCAGTTTTGAAAAAAAGAGTTCTCAAGGTGCGGATCATTTTGTGGCGCCAAATCCTGACTTTGGAGCTATAATCACTTATCATTTGGCGCAAGATTATCAGTCGTTGGAAGAGGAGCGAAAAGCCGCTGAAAAGAAAATGAAAAGCCAGGACATTACATTTCCTGGTTGGGAGACTCTAGAGCAAGAAAAACTCCAGCAAAAACCAGCCGTCTTTTTAATCATCAAAGACTTGGATGGAAACGTTATCCGTAGGGTTGAATCTCCTGCCAAAAAAGGTGTACATCGGGTTGCATGGGATCTTCGATACCCGCATACAGATGCCATTCGTTCATCAAAAGTACCAGAGAAAAAAGATGAAGCGCCAAAAGGCTTAATGGCAGCACCGGGCGAATACACGGCTACATTGGTTAAAATGATCGATGGCCAGACTACTGACTTGGCTGCTCCTCAAAAATTTACGGTCAAACGAATGAAGAAAGGTTCGCTTGAAGGCGCCACGCCAGATGCAACAGCAGCGTTTTGGCGTCAGTTAGAGGACATCAACTTGGAGTTAAGTGGCACAAATGTGGTTGTGAAAGAGAACCTAGAAAAGCTTAAAATGATGTCTATTGCCATTAACCTCAGTCAGGGTGCACCAGGCGATTTGGATAAGCGCTTGCATGATGTAAGCATCCAACTTCAAACCATGGATAAGCAGTTGAATGGCGATCCACAGCGAAATGAGGTTGGCGAAAAGTCTACAGCCACGATTGGTGACCGCTTATCGGTTGCAGCTTTGGGAACAAGCTTGAGTACTTACGGTCCAACTCCAACGCATAAGCAAAACCTTCAAATTGCACAAAACCAGCTGGAAAAGCTGAGAGCAGAATTGAGCAAGATGGTGAATGAGCAAATTCCAGCATTAGAGCAGGAGTTGGTCGAGGCCAAAGCACCTTATGTGAAGGGATCAACGATAAAGTAATATTATTGCTTCAAGCACTTGACCTGTGCAATGTTCCCCATTTCGTAATTCTAATTATGCATGATTTGAGCCCATTTGTGGCGTCAAACCTGCCAATTTACTTGTTTTTAGGTTCTATTGAATGCTGTCCTAACTTATTCTTTGTTTGAAGCGCATTGAGGAAGTTCCTGAGGTACTGATCCATGCATTGCTCGTACTTTCTATGATGAGGATTTCGGAAAAAAGCACTCAACTCATGTTTGCCTATGGGTTTATAAATGGAAGCATAGAGGTTTAGCATGTCATCGCTTGTCAAATCCAACGCAATTTTTAATTTCTTAAGGATCATATTGTTGCTCAAAGGATCTTCGGGTTCTGGCTGAGGACCTTCTTTTTTTCCGCGTTTTAGAATGATTAATCCGTTGAGGAAAACAGCCAAATCCCTATCTGAGATCTCTATCAATGTGGGGTCTTCTTCTTTTTTTAACCAACCGCTCACGTGCTCTATCGAGACGGTTTCATTGGCCAATTTGAAGAGCTCAATCACTTGCTTGTCACTGAAGTTAAAGAGGTAGCGCACGCGCCTTATGATATCATTGTTCGTCATGGGATATATTCTTCCGTTTTTCTTTTCTCGGCTTCAAAGCTAACGCGATCAATTTGTTTTGATGGCATTGATTCACTTTCGGCTGTTCCTTTACTATTTAAATCCCCATCAAATATCCGCCCACTCAACTCTTGAAAGTTCATTTGGCTTGAGGTAGATGAATTCCCTTTCAGCATCTATGATGATGTTGAAGCGTTTGAGCAGGTCACCGCCCAATACACTCATTTGCTGGCGACCAATGGCGCCTTCGAAAAAGCCGACAGGCATATTTTCGAAATCGAAATTTCCAATGGTAAACCTTGTCAATAATCCTTTTTTAGTTTTTATGGTATTGCCATAGGAGTCTTTCAATTCTTTTTCGGCTATGATTTCCACGCGCTTTCCGATGTTGCTTTCAGCCACAAACTTATCGTCCAGTAATATCGTACCACCATAACCTGAGTGAATAAGGAATCGATTTGGATAAGCTTCGTCATCTATGGTGCTGATGCCTTCAATAAACATGGACTCGTCTTCAAATAGGAGGGGAGTTTTCACAAAACCTTCTATCTGTATTGGCAATGATGAATGAATGATCATTTCACTTTTGTCAAAGTTGATTTCGATGATTTTTCCTTCGAAAAGGTTAAGGCCAAATTTGCCATCGGTACCTGGACCTGAACGTTCATTCTCCCAGATGGCAAGGCTATCCCAATGCAAAGTGCCAATGTTCAAGGTGTTGCTTGCACTTACTCTTGAATTAGAACTTCCGCCCCAGCTCTTCACCTTATTTTCCTGATCCCATTGCACACTCTTGATCCATTGTGTAGCTGCTGTGGTAAGTGTCATATCGCTGGCTGCAGTATGAAACATCAATTGTAGCGTGTCTGTGTTATTCAATACCGCTTCATTGGAAAGGTTGTTGTGCGCATTGAGCTTAAATGGAATCACTTCTTGACTGTGAACTGCAAGTCCAAGTATAAGGCTCAAGAAAATGCATCTGATATTTTTTATTTTTAGTTTGATCAAAATCATCTGTGGATCCGTTAAAATTTGGACGTCAAGTGTGCGTGATCGGATTTTCTGCTTACAGCTTCAATTGTTTATTGTCTGAAGTTTATCAAGTATTTTATATGGTGTATTTAAACTCACGTTAATTGAATGTACACCAAAAACACATAAAAAAGGACACGTTTATATAATAAGAGACTTTTTGCAGGATTATTTGCAACAGATTAATGAAACTTGTCATGGTTAGAAACCAATCCAATCTTTATCGTAAAGCAAAGTACTATTCAATTACTAATCGCATGGTGGTTGTGCTTTTCTTTGACTGAAGAGTTAA
>Ga0209602_1003560_pt1 | contig 11910 bp, 9 predicted proteins | sample COGITO_mtgs_1205_3_FD_184810 | JGI IMG/M metagenome (GOLD analysis project Ga0209602, IMG submission 184810) | Pelagic marine microbial communities from North Sea - COGITO_mtgs_120524 (SPAdes) (version 2) | ecosystem: Environmental > Aquatic > Marine > Epipelagic ...
CAGGGGATTCTAAGTACAACAACCTAATCCTATCGATCCCGAGAATAATTTTAGCTGTATTGGTTGCTGTGATAATATCGAAGCCCTTAGAAGTTAAGTTGTTTGAGGATGAAATTAATGCCTATCTCAATCAACAGAAAATCGATAATACATTTTCTATAGAACAGCGTTATAATGACGATATAGCTGTATTGAATAGTCAGAAATTGAAGTATGAAGAGGGCTTTGAAAGCAAACTTGAGCTCAGGAATCGGTATTATGAAGATTATTTGTGTGAGTGCAATGGGAGTTGCGGAACAAAACGAAAGGGTAGAGGGATTGAATGTGAAGAACGGAAGTTGAAATACGAATTATATTCAAAAGAACTCGAAATTGAAAGAGCCAAAAAAGAAAGTTTGATAGATGCTATATCCATTAAGGAGAATAATATTTATCAAAAAATGTCTGCTGACAGAGCGGTGGTTATGTCCAGCTTCAATATTGGTTTTTTCGATAGAATAACGGCTTTAAATGAAGTTGGTAATGTGTCTTCTATCTTTATTATGTTAATCTTTATTCTAATTGAAACTGCCCCGTTACTGACGAAACTTTTATCAAAAAAGGGCCCCTATGACAATTTAGTAATGCAAGCAGAATTTGAATTTGAAACAAACTTCTTGAAGGTTAGAGATTTCAATATAAATCAGAGAGAAAAAAATGTACATTTAAATAAAATCTCATCTGATTTGGAAATCAAATCTAAAGAGACTCAGATTAAAAAAGAAATGCGTGACAAAACATTACAACGATATGAGCAAATAAGTAAAGGCTCAAATCCTATAACCGACAATTAACTATTATTATGACGACTAGAGTATTAATGTTATTTTTGGCCAGCGTTGTTTTGTATTCTTGTGGGTCGACTTTACAAACCTTTGAAGAAGCTTTGAATTCTGAAATTGAATCAACTCCAATTATTCCTCTAGCAATTGATGGTATAAAGGATGAGTTAGATAGCGATCTTTTGGACAACAAGTTCATTGTCGAATATGGTAGCTTGGAAAACCCTCTTTATAATGACAAACTCGATAGTATATATGAGGTTCTAAAAAACGAAAAGTCTATCTTATTGGATCTTGCGGATAAGCAATTGTATTTGGATTTACTATCAAGATACAATGCTGATACTACTTACTTAACCAACATTTATATGAAGACCCCAAAGAGTGGTCTACCGGTAACATATGTTTATGATGTCAAGAAAAATGACCTTGTTTTTTATACGATCGAAAATTTAGGTAGAAATAATATTGAAGAAGTATCAATTTTAGAAGGAGCTACTTACCGGTATGTAAAACAAAACTTACTCAAGAAAAAGAAAGAAACGGGTACGATAAAAATAATTGACGATAATTCCCTTGCACTAAATATCAGCAACGATAATTTTTTGAAAAATAAAGGCCTCATGAGTTCAAAGGTCAAAATTCAATTAAAAAAGATATCACCGTTAAAAATTGACTATGAGGAAGTTATCGATAGTGTTTTAGAGGTAAATAGCATTGTTGATACTGTTTATGATACGATATACAAATCTAAATTTGATGCATCAGTAAAGCTTTTCCCTAAATTAAATATCACAGAACAAAGTAAATTGGTTGTTCCTGTTGATATCGATTTAACAGAAAACGAGCTTGTAGGATGGGGATACTGGGTAGGTCTAAACCGATTCAATTCAATTATTTGGGAATCAGATCAAGAAAATGACATGATCAATTTTGCACGCCAAGAATTTTTTGGTTTTGATAACGATGTTTTATTGCAAACTTCTGAAAACGAAAATATAAAATTAAAAATCAACGACCTGAGTTTAGATATACGATCGTTGAATTACAATGTAAATTATGCCTTTTATAAAGCGGACAGTAAAATTCATAAATCTAAACGAAGAGCAGAAATTGTAATGAGTAATTTATCTCACATATATGAATATAAACTTCAATTAGCTCTTGTTTCTGTGTTCCTTAAAGAGAGACAAGTTTTAGTTGACAAAGAAATTTTCATCAAAAAAAAATTTATTAAACTAACAATGAACGACGATGAATAAAGTATCAAAAATAGTATATACATTACTCGTTCTGTTTTCTTTTTCTATACTTGACTCTTGTACTTACGTTAAGAAAGCTGATTCTGCAGTTCGGAAAACATTTGGTACTGCAAATAGGTTCAAACGCCAAAAGTCACTATACACTAGAAGATTAGGTTTAAACAACAAAAAAGGAGCGGATAATCCTGATGGTGAAGATCAAATGCAGAGAAATCCTATTCAACAAAAAAATATCATTAATGATTATGGCTATATTTTTGAAGGTTTAAATGGTTTTGACCCTGGCTATGTTGTCAACTACAATAATAATGATAGCGTTTCTAATGTTTTTGAAATCAGCAACCCAGCTTTCAAGACAATTGAAGCTAACCGTGAAGTTTTTGGATGGCATCCTCATTGGATGGGATCGAGCTGGAAAAAATATCCTTTTGAGCTGTTATCCACCATTGCATATTTTTCATACAACGTCAATTCTAGAACTGGTTTAAGTCAAAATCCAAAACAAATTGAGGATTGGAAAACAACTGAATTAATTGCACTCGCTCAAGAGAAGAACACAAGAGTTCTTTTAACGGTTTCATTACACGGAAAAAAAAATAACGCACAATTTCTTTCAAATGAACTTTTGTGGAATAATCTTTATGAAGATGTTGGAAAGTTAGTATTAGATAGAAATGCTGATGGTATCGATATTAATTTTGAAGATATTCCAGATGATTTGAAGAATGAATTCACACGGTTTGTATCGAATTTCAGGAAATCGCTCGGGATGAAGTATAAAAATAACAACCGCGAAGCTCCTTATATTTCACTTACCCTACCTGCTCATAAGGATCGTGAGAATTTCAATGTCGAAAAACTTGAATCTGAAGTTGATTTGTTCGTCATCATGGGTTACGATTATAATAGCACTTCTGACCCAGATGCAGTATCGCCATTACAATCAGAAGGAATCTTTAGCTTGACCAATACGATAGCTTATTTTAAAGCGGTTAATCTAAATCTCAGCAAGACAATTTTAGCACTTCCGTATTATGGAATTCTTTGGGATATTTCCATAAAAAAAGATGAATCAATCGAGGCTGTAGTTGAAAGAAAGCTGACTTACAGTGAGATTAAAAATCTTTTTTTAGAAAACCCGGATATAAAAGCTGAAGTTGATTTAGATCCGATCTCTATGAGTAAAGTATATAGAGCAGCTTTTGACGACTATAGTATAAAAGAAATTCACTTTGATGATGTGTTTACCTTATCCAAAAAGTATGACTATGCTATGGTTAACGGTATGAGAGGAATAGGTGTTTGGGCTCTGGGTTATGATAACGGAAGTACTGAATTATGGAACCTTATTGAACGATACTTTTCAACGGATAAAATAAAATTCAATGACCCAATTTTAGAAGCGAATGGTTTTCCAATTCGATTCGCAAAAAATTTGGTTCAAAACAAGGACGTATTTATTGCAATGATAATATACTTTGTTATGGCTGTAATTTTAGCATTTGTATTGTTATTATCCGATTGGAGGATTAGAGATTCTATAATGAGAAGTAAAATCAATCAGATAATCGTTATTTTCATAGGCTTTACCTTGCTAATTCCTTTGATCGTTTTTATTAAAGAAATTTTAAACAAAGCTGGTTACTATGTGAATTCAAGTGGGGAAGTCTTTCTTGGCTTTTTTATAGGATTAGTGGTTTTTTTCCTTGCTACTAGAATGAAATTTGATAGAATAATTGAGAAACCTTAAAAAACAATGAAAGCAGTTATCCTTAGAGAATTATTTTGGCTAGTAATAAGTACAGTTTTATCCTTAGTTCTGTCATTTGTGTTTTTAGAACTTCTAGAATTGACTTCTTCTGAAAGGGGTTTAAAACCTATAGAAAAAGTTTTTTCTGTACAGTTGTACTTAATTGGCTGTTTTCTCTCATTCATAGCAATTTACATAGTACGCGTAATTATTTCAGCAGTCAAAATGTTTACACAATAAAGAACGATGATTCACAATATTATAACTTCTATTGCCGGTAGAGTAAATCAGTACATTAAAAATAAATTGTCAATTGATGAGGATATTATTATTGTCAGAAGCCTCGTGGATGCTAAAGGTAATGTAAGCCAAGGGATAGAAAACAAGATCGTTGTGTTCCTCCTTAGTTTCGAAGAAGAAAAGCTTGCAAAAAATTTAACAACTGCAAATTCCATGAATAACCATTCAGTTAATATCAACATCAACATCATGTTTGCTGCATATTTTAGTGATGTTAATTATGTTGAGTCTCTGCGGCATGTTTCGTTAGTTATTGACTTTTTTCAACGCAACCCTATCTTTAGGTCTTCAAACACACCCGGACTGCCCCTAAGTGTTCCAAAACTTCATGTCGAGTTGTACAACTTAAATATGCCAGATACAATGCGTTTATGGGGTGCAATTGGGACTAAATATATACCTTCTTGTGCATACAGAATTAAACAAGTAGTATTTGATAGTGATACTGTAATAGAAGATACTCCACCAATATTAGGTAGTTAAAATAACAAACAAATTATACTAGACTCATGTACAATCAAATTAATTATAAATCTAACTACAAGAAAATTGTTGAGATTCAAATTAAGCATGACTTCTTTAAAAATAATAATTGTAGCACTTTTGAAATTCGACCTGATATTGAAACTCAAGATTTGTTTAGAAACTATGGGATTATTTTTAAAAAAACCTCCAATGGCTTTGTTCTTATTTCAAGTGGGGAGCTCAGATATTCTAGTGGATCTTTCAGTGGCCCAATTAACCTAAGGTTTTCTTTAAAAAACAATGACCCATTGTTTTTAAATTATACCAACCTGTCTTTAGAAAATGGGAATCATTTTGTTTTTAAAAATAGGGGAGACGATGAATTGCTTCATGAATCAGAATTTGTGGATCAGAGTACTGTCTCTGGATTTAGTGATGAACTTTTTTCGAGCGAAATTGTTATTACAATCAATAATGAAAATGAGTTTTTTGGTAATGGTTCTGAGGAGTCTACTGCAGATTCTAAACAATATCAAATAAAATTTACTTCTAGAGTAGTTACTGTGAGGTATAATTTTTACAGTAGTAATGAAGCGTTTGATTTTGTAGATTACTATGTTACCGATGAGGAGAATACACTTAAGATCAATACGATTGAAGAACGACAGCTGGCTAGTGGTAAAAATGTTTTCTGTATTCAACAAATTGATCCTGTAAAGTGTTCCCAGTTTTATGACGAAACTTTTTTTTTAAAGAAAAAAGATAACTTTCTCAATACCTTTTCAATACAATTACCCAGTCTAGATCCTAAAAACATATCCAATGTACTTGCTAAACAAAAGTATTTTGCGGAAATTTATGTTGGTATGGATTAATTAACTATCTTAGTGAACAATCTATATTTAAATAAAAAATTTTATGGCTTCTAATTTAGCAACACCCGGAGTTTACGTAGAAGAAAAAAGTTCATTTGGAACTTCGGTAGTGCCAGTACCAACTGCTATTCCCGCTTTTATTGGATACACAGGCAAAGCCCTTCGTGGCACCAAGTCTTTATTGAACGTTCCAACAAGGATATCCAGCTTTGGAGAATTTGTTGAACTTTTTGGTGGCGCACCAAAAACTTTGTTTAGTATTTCTCCACTTTCTTCTGGTGCACCTCAGCCAAAAGCTGATGACAAAGCTCCAAAACCTGCAAAAGGCAATGCAGCAACTAGTGAATATTCATTACAAATGGATTTAGCTACCCGATATCTGTTATACGATTCATTAAGGTTGTTTTTCGTTAATGGCGGATCCGATTGTTATATAGTTTCTGTAGGTAGTTATTCGGATAAGATTACTGCAAAAGATTTAAATGATGTAGCTGTAGGTGGTGGACTTTCGGCTTTAGAAAAATATATTGAACCAACAATTGTTGTTATTCCTGAAGCTGTTTTGCTTAACGAAGCAGAATGTTTTGCAACACAAGCAGCAATGCTAATGCATTGTGGTTACAAAATGCAAAACCGTTTTGCAATCCTTGATGTTTTTAATGGAAATACGGAGCGAACATTCGATAACAAAGATGTCGTAAACAAGTTTAGAGAAGGTGTAGGTTCAAATTTCCTCGCATGGGGTGCAGCTTATTACCCATATATCAATACAACTATTGTTGGATCATCTGAAATTGATTATACACGTGTAAGTAATTCTAGTGGTTTAATTGATATTCTAAATGCTGAAGTCGATGAGAATCTTGCATCTGATAATATCTCTGCAGCGAAAGCTCAGGGTATTAAAAATGAAATTGCCAAAATTGCTTCGACTACGGAACCTGATTTAATTAAATCATTGCATGCTACTTTAACAGTAATTAGCCCAAAGCTTAATTCAATATTAGCAGATATTGCAGAAGGCCTCAATACATTGCCTCCAAGTGCTGCAATGGCCGGTTTATACTCTATGGTAGACCAAACTGTAAACGTTGCTAAATCGCCAGCTAATATTAGCTTAGGATCAGTAATTTCTCCAACGGTTAATATCAACAACGAAAACCAAGAAGAACTTAATTTACCTCTAAACGGAAAGGCAATAAACGCTATTAGAAGTTTCTCTGGTAAGGGTACTTTGGTATGGGGAGCTAGAACATTAGAAGGAAATTCAAAAGACTTCAGATATATCAGTGTTCGAAGAACGATGACTTTCCTAGAGCAAAGCATTAAATTTGCTGCTGAGTCATTTGTTTTTTCACCAAACAACTCAACAACATGGTCAAGTTTAAGATCAACTGTTTATAGCTTTCTAAACAACCAATGGGCTTCTGGAATACTTGTAGGTTCAACACCAGACGATGCGTTTAGCATTGAAATTGGTTTGGGCTCAACAATGACTTCAACTGATATTCTAGATGGAGTTCTTAAAATGACAATCAAAGTTGCCATTGTAAGACCAGCTGAATTCATTGTAATTACTTTTGAACAGCAACAACAAAAATCATAAATTAAATAATTAAAAAACATATATTATGGCAGTACCAGTAGCAGGCTCAGGGGGAGAACAAGATCAGTATTGGCCCTTACCTAAGTTTTATTTTTCAGTTGATATAGGTGATTTTACCGATTTGCCTTTTCAGGAAGTATCCGGGTTAGATGTAGAAACTGAAGCAATCGAATACAGACATGGAAATAGCAGCGTAATGAGCGCTATTAAAATGCCTGGTATGTTTAAGTTTTCCGATGTAACCTTTAAGAAAGGTGTTTTTTCCGGAGATAATCAATTCTATGACTGGATTTCTTCAATCTCTTTGAACACGTTTGAACGCGTTACAATCACAATAAGACTTCTTGATGAAGATGGAGCGCCATCTATGACATGGACTTTGCTAAATGCATTTCCATTGAAGGTAACTCCTACAGATATGAATTCTCAATCGTCTGAAGCAGGTATAGAAACTATTGTTTTTGCTCACGAGGGATTAGTGTCAGCTGCCGAGTAAATACACTTAAATAGTAATCCATACGCTCAATGATGAAATCTATAGATACATCATTGAGCGTTTTTTTTTGCATTAATATGGAATACTGATCTTTTATTAAGTTGATTTTATTCAGATGTGTATCATTTGTAATAGTCAACGTTGATTCTTTTGAAAATGTAAGTGCATAATAATAGTCATCGTAGGTCATAAAATCTAGGTTTAAAATATGAGTGTCTATTCCTTTGAATAAATTCATATACTTTTCCGATTCTATTTGATTATCATCCTCATTTTTAATAATCAAAATCACTTTATTAGTCCCTCGATTTCTAATTATACGATCTATCAGACGTAAAATAACTTCTGAAGTGGGTGTATATTCTGAGAAACTTAGATATACGAATATTGAGGTATTCTTATCTAATAATTTTTGATCATTACTCTGAAGAAGCCAGTTGATTACCTTTTTGGTGCTTTTTAATTTTACTTCATCTAAATAAACGTTCGGCTTTAGGTCGAATAGCTGTTCTTCCTTGATTACTTTCTTGAGAATTATTTCAGCAATTTGAGTTTCAAAGTCTAATGCGCCAAGTTTCCTGTATTTTTTCAGCTCATTTTTTCCTATTGATGCTTTTTTCTTGCCTGAGATGGCCCAATAATAAAGTTTGTTTAACCCTGTGATTCCAATACCAACAATTAAATCATATCTATTTTCTTTTCTTTTCCAAAGCTTATCAATCGCTAGACTTGTCCTAACCTCTCTGAAGTGTGTTGTTTTAAGAAAAACATGTTCATGCACTAACAAAGAATTGCACACTAAATCGATTTCAAGTGCAAGATTTGAGTGTACATTTTCAAGATTCTGACAAATCAAGTCAATACTAATTGACCTATTCGAGTCAATACTATTGTTGTTTAGAATAAGAATTTTCACGTAATGTATTTGTTTAATGAAATCGAGTTAAAGGCTAGTATATTTCTTTGCGTATAACTGCTTGATTCTATCAAATGTGTTTTCTAAATCAAGATCCCAATAAACAAGATTTCCAGAACTATCAGCAGTTACAAAATATTGAATTCCTTGATAGGTGAATGATTCAATCACGTTACCGAAAATTTTCTCTCCAAAATTAATACTAACCGGCGTTTTCATTTTCTTTTCACCAGCTGCATTTTCAGAATATGAAAGTATGGTTAAATCACCATTTTTGGTAAGTGTGTATAAAGTATTGTTATCAAAGAGTATGTCACTAACTTGACTGAAATTTGCGCGTTTAGATCTTAGATATCGTAGTTTTTTATTTTTATTGTATTCATAAATATAAACGGACCCTTCCTTGGTTCCAACAAAAACAGTATTGTTATAGTACTCTATTTCAACTGCAGTTTCATTTACGATATTTAATAATTTATTATTGAATTTTAATAATTTCTCAGCCTCCAAATCAAACAAAATTACATTACCCATACTTGTTGCAAGAAAAAAGGTGTTTGATGTTTCTGAATAGGACATACTAACAATGATTTCATCAGTTTCCAAATTATTTAATTCGAACTTATTAGTAAAAGCTTTTTTTCCATCATTAATCTTGTCAAAATCAATAACGATCAATTCTTTTTCTAAGCTGGCAATCAGCGTCCTGTTTTTACTACTGTATTCAACAAAATTAATTCCCTTTACAAAGGTATTTGTAATTGTCTTTATTACTTTCCCTGGCTTCCAGCCTTTTGACTTAAAAATCTTTGTCTTTTCATTTGTGTCAAGCTTTATTAACCATAGAGAGCTATCCTCAAGTCCAACTGCTACAATATTCTCGCTAATAAATTCCAATGCATTTATTGGTGATTTGAAGGTTGCCTTTTTTTGAAGTCCAACAATCCCTTCATTTACGGATTTTAAAGATGTAAATAGTGTTTTTGATTCCCCGCCAGTTGTGATTTTTCCACCTTTGGAAATGTTCAATGCACGTAGGGGAAGTTTATTTTCTTTTAATAAGTCAAATTGCTCAATTTCGGCATATTGTTTCTTGCCATTTAGTTTTGCCAATAGGTTGATGGAAATTTGTCTTAAATCATCAACATCATAATCTAGGTTTAGTTTTTCACCTAATTTTTTAATACTCTCATAGAGTTCAATTGAGGAAGCAGCTAGTTTCCCCAACAAGGCTCTATCATATTCATTTAAAGTTGTGTTATTTAATGTGTAAAGAACACTAGATATGGATTCTTTTAACTCTATAAAATCTTGTGCGTTTGATGCTTTTTCAGCTTGTATCCCAGCTATCGCTAAAATTTCTTCTGCTCGAATACTATCCTTAATGATTCGAATTCTTTTGGATTCTAATTTTTCTCCTTGCTCTTCAATTAATGATTTTAATGATATCATTTTTTGTTGTGACAGCAACTGTTTTTTCACCATATTCAGGCGAAGCTGCTGTTCTTCATCTCTCTTGATATTACTGAGACTGTCTTTAATTCTGAGGGAAATAATGTCTTTATTTAGTAATTCAATTTTCTTTTTTTCTTGAACGGCAATCGCTTCTTTTGCTGTCATTTCAAGTGCAAACATTTCCTGCTTTTCAGCTTCGATATGGCGCTCATACCCAATAGTTATCATGGATATAAATACAATTACTATTACACTCCACTGGAATTTAAGAGCACGTTTCTTTGCAATTTTAACGTCCTTTTTTATGCTCTCTTGTTTTTTCTGCTCTGCATTATGAACATTTTGACTTTCTTTTATGTAATGTATTGTTTTGTAGAAGTCTAACGCATACTTTTTTGACCAACGTTCATTGATTAGTTCATTGTGTCGCCAATTCTCTGCAATTTCGAGTGAGTTTGCTGTTAACAAGCTTTCCTTGGGATACTTTTTCGATTTGTCATTATTCAGTTTGAAGATTGAATAATTTTGTTTCTCATCGTCTTGCCACGATTTATACCTTTCCCAAGTGAATATTGCATGATATTTAAGTGTAATGATATCACTTTTGTTATAGTGGTTTTGATTATTAGGATCACTGCCATTAATAACACTCTTGAATAGATCTAAAGAATGGCCAAAAATTGTTCTAATTTTTTTAATTAGAGGCGATATTACGTCTTTTGAATATGAGGCATATTCATAAATATAGTCAATACTTTGATATGAAATTTCACCGTCAATTGGATCACCAGATGAAACACTTCTCATGATCAGCTCGAAGCACTTTTTCTCTGCATCTGTAAGACCATTGAAGAACGATTCAATCTCATTTTCAAAATGAGAAGTAAAGTCACCGATTCCTGTCAAATCTGCGGTGTCTAAAAACAACACCTCTTTATTGACTTCATTGGCATAAGTATGGTATATTGAGCGAAAATAAAGGTTTATATTGGGTAGGAGGGATGGATTTGCCTTCAAGGCGTCACCCAAGTTTTCCATTAAATCATCAGAAAGTTGAACGTTCTTTTTATGAAATGTTTTTTCTACAATATCTTTAACACTGTTAGTTCCTAGTTTTGGTAAAGTATATTGTGAATAGTTTAATAACTCTGTAAAGCGATCATAGGAATTGAGTTTACTGACAAAATCAGTTTGTATAACGATTATGAAGTAGATGGCGGTTTCTTTATATCTACTTGTACTGTAGATTAAGTCAAATAAAACGTTGTCTTCCAAGGATTCTTTTGAATCAAAAAACTGAGTGTATTTAAAAAGATCCTCAAGTTGGTCAATAACAATTAAAAGGTTTTTTTTCTCATAGATTTCTGAGTTTCCAAAAATCTCTATGAGCCCTAAATCCTTTTTTTCTTCAATTATACGGGTATAATTCTTGTGGTCGGTTGTTTTTGATTTACCATTTGTGTACAATGCCCCCGAGTCGGAGAGTGAGTGACACAGGTTTTCAATCGGAGATATACCCGGTCTTAAGCTGCAAACAACCCAGTCTTTGCCTGATTGACCTGAAAATTTATTTTTTAGTTTTGGAATTACTCCAGCATTAATCAAAGATGTTTTTCCTGCGCCATTTTCTCCAGAAACAGTTACGACTTTATATCGTTGTAAAATACTCAGTACATCTTCAATTTCTCTTTCTCGAGCATAAAAAGATGACGATTCTGATTCTTGATAGGGCTGAATCCCTGGGAATGGTGGAGTATTTTTTCCTTTTAATGACATTTAATAAATATATAATATATTCTTCGCATATCAAATAAATTACCTCATGCTTTATGTTTTTATTGTATATTTTTAATGGGTTATTTTTTACGATAAAACATATTTTCTCTTTGATTTAAGTCAAAAATGAGTGATATTGTAGTAAATATTTTATTACAAAAATTATTCACTAAATTTATAGAATATGT
>Ga0209602_1003563_pt1 | contig 11904 bp, 10 predicted proteins | sample COGITO_mtgs_1205_3_FD_184810 | JGI IMG/M metagenome (GOLD analysis project Ga0209602, IMG submission 184810) | Pelagic marine microbial communities from North Sea - COGITO_mtgs_120524 (SPAdes) (version 2) | ecosystem: Environmental > Aquatic > Marine > Epipelagic ...
TCCCGGCGAGCTACAAGAGATCTGGCGGGACAGATTCGGCGCTGAGATCGTGGGGGCACATGTTTACGGCCTGACCGAATCAAGCTTTATATCCATGCTTTCCTATAGCGAAGCTACAGACGCACCTCCGGGGTCATCCGGAAAGCTCAATCATCGTGATTTCGAGGTGATGATCGTAAACGACAGCTTCGAAGAGGTGCCGGCGGGGCAGACCGGAGAAATCGTCGTCCGGCCCAAACGCCCTAATGTGATGTTTGAAGGTTATTGGGGTAGGCCACAGGAAACCCTCAATGTTTTTGAGGGTCTGTGGCTTCACACCGGTGATATCGGCAAGTTTGATGAGAATGAATTTTTATATTTCGTCGACAGGAAGAAGGATTATCTGCGCCGTCGGGGAGAGAACATCTCCAGTTATGAAATGGAGACAACCTTTGCCCTGCATCCCGCTGTTAATGAGGTGGCGGTACATGCGGTTCCGTCGGCGCTCACCGAAGACGACATCAAGGTGACCGTGGTCAAGGAGGCGGAATCGCCCCTGACCGAACATGAACTGGCAACCTGGGCGATAGACCATGTCCCGTATTACGCGATACCACGTTATATAGAGTTTAGGGCTCAGTTACCCAAAAACCCTGTGGGTAGAATTTTGAAAAACCAGCTGCGCGACGAGGGCTGCACAGACGCTACCTGGGATCTCGAGCAGTCAGATATAACCTACAAGAAGGGCTGATCGGGCGACGACCCGCAGTTGGAATAGTCATGGAATATCGGAATATTTTTGTAGGCGGTCAATGGCGTGAGCCCGCATCAGAGAAGCGTATCTCAGTAGAGTGTCCTGCCAATCGGGAAATCATGGGTTCCTGTCCTGAGGCGACCGAACAGGATGTTGACGCGGCAGTAAATGCCGCCAAGTCGGCCCTCGCTGGGGAAAAATGGTCGAGCACCTCTGGTGAGGATAGGGCATCCCATATCGATGCGTTGTCTGCGGCTATCAAGTCGCGAACCGATGATCTGGCTGTCTGTGCCGCCCGGGAGATCGCTGCTCCCTACAGCTTCTGCAAAGGCCAGGTCGCTATGGCCAGAATGACGCTTAAATTTTACGGACAACTTGCCAGAGATTATGAATTTGAAGAGCGCAGGACCGGCTACTTTGGACAGGTGCTGGTGCGTAAGGAGCCGGTCGGTGTGGTCGCAGCGATTGTGCCGTTTAACGGTCCGCTGTTTGCTGCGATGCTCAAGATCGGTCCCGCATTGGCTTCCGGTTCAACGGTGGTGCTTAAGGTGCCAGTGGAGGCACCGCTGTTTTCATATGTGCTCGCTGAGTGTATTCAGGAGGCGGCGATACCGGCCGGTGTCATCAATATTCTGACAGCAGATCGCGACGCCAGTGAATATCTGGTGGCGCACCCCGATGTCAATATGGCGAGCATTACCGGCAGTGTTGTCGCCGGCCGACGGGTGGCGGAGATTTGTGGCTCCCAGATCAAACGAGCGGCTCTGGAGCTCGGCGGTAAGTCTGCGGCGATTGTCTGTCCCGATGCAGAGCTCGCCACAGTTGTCCCTGAACTGGCCAAAGCCTCTGTGATTAACAGCGGACAGGCTTGTGCCGCCCAGACTCGTATTCTTATTCCCAGAAAGCGTTATGAAGAAACGGTCTCGGCCCTGGGTGATGCTTACAGCGCAATGAAAGTGGGAGATCCTTTCGACCCTGAAACCGCACTCGGACCCATGATCCACGAGCGGCACTTTGAACGCGTGAAGGCCTGTATTAGCGCTGGCGTCGACGAAGGGGCTAGGCTTGTCACCGGGGGTGGAACACCTGAGCACCTTAAGTCGGGTTACTTTATCGAACCGACACTGCTGGCGGATGTGACCAGCGACATGCAGATTGCGCGTGAAGAAATCTTTGGCCCGGTAGTTTGTGCGATCGCCTACGATGACATAGAGGACGCCATTCGAATTGCCAATGACTCGGAGATGGGGCTCTCTGGTTCGGTCTGGACGTCAGATGTAGAAGCCGGAATTGAGATAGGCCGGAAAATACAAGCCGGAAATTTCACCATCAACGGTTTTTCGATGGATGTGGCGGCACCTTTTGGCGGTTATAAGTCTTCCGGACTGGGTCGCGAACTGGGAGAGGAAGGGCTGCACGACTACCTCGAATTTAAGTCCATAAACCTACCCGCAGGCTAAGGCTATGGATTTCAGTGATACCCCTGAAGAGGCGACTTTCCGCGCGGAGGTAAGGGCATGGCTCGACGCCAACGGCGCTGCTCTGCAGTCAACCGTTCCTGATGAGCTGTATATCGAGGCCGATATAGAACGCTGTCGTCAGTGGCAGCGTAAAAAGGCAGACGCGGGTTATGCACATATTGTGTGGCCCCGGGAATATGGGGGCATGGGTGGCACCTGGATGCAGGCGGCTATCTTTGACCAAGAAGAACGGCGCCTGCCGCGGCCTTTCAATTACTTTTCTGTTGGTATTGGGCAATGCCTGCCACCCATCATGACTTATGGCTCTGAGGAGCAGAAACAACTGATTCCACGCACCCTGCAGGGGGATTTGATTTGGTGTCAGCTGTTTTCCGAGCCCAGTGCTGGGGTGGATCTGGCGGCGGTGAGAACCCGAGCCGTTCGGGAAGGGGACAGCTGGAAAATAAGCGGCCAAAAAGTGTGGACCTCCGGCGCGCACGTTTCTGACTACGGCATCTTGCTTGCGAGGACTGATCCCGAACTACCAAAACACAAAGGCTTGACCTTCTTTGTGGTGGACATGCGCCAACCGGGTGTGGAAGTTAAGCCCATCAAACAAATATCTGGCCACAGCGAATTTAATGAAGTCTTTCTAGATGGTGTGGCGCTGCCAGATTCCTGTCGTCTCGGTGAGGTCAATCAGGGGTGGCAGGTGGCCATGCATGCCCTGTCCGCAGAACGCTTTAAGCGCCTTAACACGCGCATGCCGTCTATGTTGTCGGTCCTCGATCTGGCGCAGCACTGCGACATTGAGGGTAAATCTGCGATAGAGCGCGATGATGTCAGACAGTATCTCGCGGGAGCGCTGGCTAACCAGTGCGCTTTGGAAAATTTTATGTCGCGCATTTTGACGGTGCTTTCGGAAGGGGGCGAGTTGGGTGGCGAGGCTTCCATACTGAAACTGATGTCCTGTCAGCTGAATCAGGACCTCAGTGCCTACGCCATGGACCTGTTTGGCGAGGAGGGAACAATTCTCGATGAACACGCCCATGCGCTACAGGACGAGCTCTACGATGCCTATCTGTGGACGCCAGGTCTGCGAATTGCCGGTGGGGCAGACGAAATACTCATGAACATTATCGCGGAGCGAACCCTAGGCCTGCCGGGGTCACCGCGTCTGGACAAGGGCAAGGCATTCAAGGACCTGTGATGACAACAGTTGGACAATACAGTATATGAGCGAGTTGAGTTTTGGTCAGATCATGCGCCGCAACTGTGAGATCGATGATCAGGCCGGAGTCATGGAGTTTCAGGGTCAGTGGTATGACTGGGCCTTTCTGGCCGAGACTATTGACGGTCTGGCAGATATCTTTCGGGAATTCCAAGTCCCTGCTGGCGCTGAAATTGCCGTTGTGTGCCGCAATCGCCCTCATCAGGTTGCCGCATTTTGTGCCGTGATCAGCAGTGATCGCTGTGTTGCGCCAGTCAATCCTTTTGCCTCCGCAGAAAAAATTGTCGCTGATTTGCAGGACCTTAAGGCGGCGGTCGTCATTGCCAGTTCGGCGGACTGGGAGTCGCCCGTATTACAGGCCTTCGCGAGGGAGAATAAAGTACTGGGGCTTAGCCTAGATGAGTCGCGCAATACCGAGCACCTCTCGGTGTTGCCGACCCGTCAACCCGCTGACCCGTTGATATTGGCGCCCCAGAATCCGGGGGTGGCGGTACTGATACAAAGCAGTGGGACCACTGGAAAACCCAAACGGATTCCGATGTATGCGGCCAAGCTCAGTGCGGCGTACGGCAATATTCCTGCTGGGATGACCGCAGACGGCGGCGCAAAAATAAAAACCAAACCGGCGCTTATCACCCAGCCCCTGGTGCATATCGGCGGCTTGTTCTGGGTCGTGCATTCGTTGCTGGACGCGCGTCCTATTAGCCTGTTAGACAAGTTCAATGTGGCGCAGTGGGCACAGGCGGTGGAGCAGTATCAGATCCGAGTATGCTCACTGGTGCCCGCCATGATCAACATGGTGCTGGAATCTGATTTGCCGGCTGAAAAAATTTCAAGTCTGATCTGCGTGCGTTCCGGTACTGCGCCACTGTCGGTGAACGCGCAACAGACCTTCGAGCAGCGATTTGGGATTCCCATATTGCCGACCTACGGCGCCACCGAGTTCTCTGGCGCTGTTTGCGGTTGGACCTTGGAAGCCAAGAAAGCATTTGGTGATGTCAAAGCGGGCAGTGTAGGCCGTGCCTACGACGGCGTTGGTTTGCGCATTGCCGACCCGGAGAGCGGCGAGATACTGCCCATGGGTGAGACAGGGATATTGCAAGTCAGGTCTCAACAAATGGCAAATGAACATGACTGGGTGTCTACCACAGACCTCGCCAGCATAGATGCCGATGGCTTTGTTTGGCTCAGTGGTCGTGCCGACGCAGCCATTAATCGCGGCGGCTTTAAAATTATTCCCAATGAGGTTGCGGCCATCCTTGAGGCGCATGCGCAAGTAAAGGAAGCCACTGTTGTCGCGATGGATGACGCGCGCCTGGGCCAGGTGCCCGTGGCGGCGGTGGAGCTTTGCGAGGGTGCAAGCGGCGTCTCCGAGGCGTCGCTGAAAACCTGGGCAAAAGAGAACATGACCAGCTACTTTGTGCCCGTGCGCTTTGCCATAGTAGATGCCTTGCCGCGCACATCTTCCATGAAAGTGAGTCTGATGGATGTAAGGCGCCTGTTTGACAGTTAACGCAGGCTAAATTTCCAGCGAGTAACCCCCATGAGAGGCACTATGTTCGAAACGATAAGCTACGAGACCCAAGACGATCATGTGGCCACGGTGACCATAAATCGACCGGACGCTATGAACAGTTTCAACAGCCAGATGGTTGAAGAAATGGCCGCGGTCTGGGCGCTGATTAAGGCCGATGACCAGGTGCACGCGGTGGTGATCAGGGCGGCTGAAGGCAGGGCATTTTCCACGGGCAAGGACGTCAAGGAAGCGGATTCCATCTGGCGGGAGGGAGTTGTGTGGTCCCAGTGGGATCCGGGCAAGAAGCTGGGGCCTAAGCAGAACGACATGTGGAAGCCCATTATATGTGCAGTACATGGCTTGTGCTGTGGGGGTGCGTACTACTGGCTCAACGAATCCGATATTGTGATCTGCTCAGAAGATGCAGAGTTCTTTGATCCTCATGTGAGTTTCGGCATGGTCAGTGCCTGTGAGCCTATTGGCCTGACACGTCGGATTGCCTACGGCGAAGTCATGCGTATGAACCTGCTGGGCAATGATGAGCGAATGTCATCGGCTACAGCCCTGCGAATTGGTCTGGTCAGCGAGGTGATGGAATCCCGGGAAGCACTGTGGGCGCGGGCAGGGGAGCTGGCGGCCAAGGTCGCCAGTAAGCCAACCTTGGCGACCCAGGGCACCGTGAAAGCCGTCTGGCAGTCCTTGGATTCTGGGCTCTCAACGGCGCTCGACAGGGCCATGCTCTACATTCAGGTCAATAACCTGATGGACGGTCAGGTTGACCACACAACGGCGAAAAAGTCGCCCCATGAAGTGCGCTGATGCGTGCTAAGCATATAGACACGCCACGATGAAATTCGATTTTAACGAAGACCAGCAGTTTATCCGCAATGACGCCCGTCGCTTCTTGGCCGACCGCTGCCCAATGGACGAAGTGCGCCAACATCTTACCAGCGACCCCGCTGTTATCAGCCCGTTATGGCAGGAAATTTGTGAGTTGGGTTGGCCCGGAGCTGTGATACCTGAAGCCTATGGCGGGCTTGGCATGGGTTACCTGGAGCTGTGTGTACTGGCGGAAGAGTTGGGGAGGGTGGTGGCACCGGTGCCCTTTTCCTCGAGTATTTATCTCGCGGCTGAGGCGATTTTGCAGTTTGGGTCTGAAGCGCAGAAGCAACAGTATCTTCCCCGGTTAGCGTCCGGTGACATCATCGGCACCCTGGCATGGAGCGACTCCCGTCAACAAGAAGTTGTACTTGAGGGCGATGTGATTACTGGTACGAAACGCCCGGTAGCGGGTGGCACATTGGCAGACATTGCCGTCGTCAGTGCACTGACACCACAAGGCAAACAGGTTTTGGTGTTGGTGGAATTCGCAGAATCAACGGTAGCTAGTGGTAAGCAGGTGCAAAGGGAGGCCCTAAAGTCTGCAGACCCCTCCGTGCGTAACGCTCAACTCACTTTCGACCGATGCCCCGCACAGATACTGGGTAATAGCGATCGTAGATCGTTGCCCGCGCTGCTCGATCGGGCGGCCGTGCTACTGGCCTTTGAGCAGATTGGGGGGGCGGATCGCTGCCTTGAGTCGACGGTTGATTACGTCAAGGAGCGCAAGACCTTTGGCAGGGCGGTGGGTTCTTATCAGGCGGTAAAACATAAGCTCGCCAGAATGTATGCTCAAAATGAGCTGGCGCGTTCCAATGCGTATTACGGGGCTTGGGCTCTAGCGTCCGACAGTGGCGAACTGCCCATTGCGGCTTCGGCAGCACGCATCAGTGCCACCGAGTGCTTTGAGTATTCTGCACGAGAAGGTCTGCACCTCCATGGCGGTATGGGCTACACCTGGGAGGTCGACTGCCACCTATATCTCAAGCGTTCCCGAGACCTGGCTTTGCGCCTGGGCAGCTTGCGGCAATGGAAAGAAAAATTGATCAGTGCAACCCTGGCCGCAACACGTGCCCCTGCGACGATTCCCACTTGGCTGGCCAACTCGTGACGCAGCCTCCGCATCAGCCACACTCAAACATTGGGCGATTCTATGAAACCTGAAGACTTCGAGAAAATTAGCTATCAGGTATCTAAGGGGGTGGCGCTGGTTACCCTCAATAACCCGGATCGGCGCAATGCTTGGGGTGGTCGAATGTCTGTGGAATATCGCTGGTCGCTGTACAACGCGCATTTAGATGACGGCGTTAGGGTGGTAGTGGTTACTGGCAGTGGTGCAGATTTCTGCGTAGGGGCTGATTCAAAGGAGCTTAATTCGATCGAAAGTGCCGGTGGCCAATACCAAAAAAGTCGGCTCGATCTGCCCCCTTACCCGGAAAATACACCCGAGCAATTCCGACGCAATCACGCCTACCCGCTGTGTATCTCCAAGCCGGTAATAGCGGCCGTTAACGGTAGCTGCGCGGGCGTTGGTTTTATTGTCGCGAGCTATGCCGACCTCCGTTTTGGTGCTGATAACAACATTATCAAAAGTGCGTTTGCGCGCTTGGGCTTGCCTGCAGAATATGGTCTAGGTTGGATCCTGCCGAAGATTATGGGCAGCAGTAATGCGCTGCAGATACTCCTCGATGGTGACCGGATTGATGGCGCTGAAGCATGTCGTCTGGGCTGGCTGCAGAAAATCTTCCCTCCCGAAGAGCTGCTAGAAAAAACAGTCGATTACGCCACCCGGCTGGCTATGGAAAGCTCTCGATTCTCCATGGCTTGCATCAAGCGGCAGGTCAATTTTGACGCAGAAGGGGATTTTTCTGCGGCTTACACCCGCTCGGTTGAGGACATGAATGCGGCAATTAAGTTGCCCGATTTTAAGGAGGGGTTGCGAGCGCTAAAAGAAAAACGGGCGACCAATTTCTTAGATCTATAGGTTTTTTAACACGCTGACTCAAGGAGAATGCCGATGAACGCTGAACTACTGGCGGATAAATTAGAATTAGCCGAAATGGGCGCGCGTTACTGCGATGCCTGTGACCGCAAGGACTGGGATGCAGCTCTGGCCTTGTTTGCGAAAGACGCTCACCTCGATGCCACGGCAGTCTATGGCAAGGCCTTTGATGGTCATGCGCAAATTCGAGCGTTCTTCGAGTCGGCGCCGGACTGTCTCGGGCATCATGCAACGGGCTTTTATTCCGATGTGGTGGACGATACACGGGCGACTGCTCGGCTTAAGATGTTGACCCTGTTCAAGCGCAACACCTTCACCGTTGACTATGACTGGAAGCTAAGCAAGGTGAACGGCGAGTGGAAGATTGCAACACAGAGTTTCAATATCTTAGGTAAGCAGGACATCAGCCCCGCTTGATCGTCGGGGATGGGCCTGAGTATTCGAGGCCAGCATGGCCCCACAAAAATACTAGACACATGTGTATAAAATAATTAATCTTTTGTATCTAGGCGTTGTCCTTCGGCTGAGGCACCCCGGGTGTTAAACAACTTTGCCGGAGCTCGACGGATAAGTCCGTTCCGAGTTTTTGGCCGGACTTTTTTCGGGGCGGGGATACCTGCTTCCTATAAAAAATACCGATGTCGGCCCGAATTTGGCTACTTTAGGAACAAGAAAATATGAGTGAAGAATCTTCAGCAGCACCACGGGGAATTTTGCCGATTGCCATTGAGCAGGGCATTCTTGAGGGGAAAGGCCTGACTCAGGGGGATATGAGCGAATTTGAAGACTCGGATAATATTACACAGGGCGAAGATGGCTCTGCCGGTTTCAGTATGCACACCTTTCATACCGGTAAGATCATGGTGGCGGTCTATGAGGCTGAACCGGGTAAGGTCCACATCGACGGTGCTGTTTATGACGAGTTTGTGCAGATCCTCGAGGGGCGGCTAATCCTGACCCCCGACAGCGGCGGGGAATTCGAATTTAAGACAGGTGAGTCTTTGGTTGTGCCGAAAGGGTACAAGGGCGGATGGCACATGCCTGAAAAGTATCGAGAGTTAATCGTTATTGACACTGCGTATCTCGAAGAAGGCAGTGACAATTCTTAACGATGATTCCCTCATCACGCCCTCCAGCTATAACTCACTGCTCGCGGTATGCGACGCAATTGGGTGGTGGGATTGGACGCGATGGATCAAAGCATGTCTGTATCAATAAAGCATGACTGTACCAATGTAGAACTATGGCAGGTCAGTCATAGCGCTGACTGACGCGTAATACTAAAAGGACCGATTATGAATTTTGAAAAGCTTCGCCTGGCAATAGTCGGCGTCACGCTGGTATTTTTTGTGATCGTGGCCAGCGGCTGTGCGATGGACGCAGACGAGGAGCAGGCGCCTTTGCCAATGACGAGCGACGAGGAGTCCACAGACTGGACGTTGCTGGGAAACTCTTCTGACATGCAGCACCACTCCGGTCTGAGTCAGATCAACACTGAGACGGTGTCGGGCTTGGGGCTCGCTTGGGCGGTCGATCTTCCCACCCGGGATGGGCTGGTTGGCAATCCCCTCATCAGAAATGGACGCATCTTCCAGAGCGGGTCGCAGAGCCAGGTGTTCGCCAACGATCTTGAGACGGGAGAACTCCTCTGGACTTACGAACCTCTTGCGGACAGGCCCCCGAGCTCGTTTCTCGAGACCTGGTTGCGAAGCCTAAATAGGGGTCTCGCACTGTACGAAGACCTCGTCATTGTCGGCACCTCCGACTGTCGGCTCGTTGCCATTGATCAAGAAACTGGGATCGAGAAATGGCAGGTGGAAACCTGCGATGGCGAACAAAACCACATGATCACTGGTGCGCCACGTATTGGCGGCGGCAAGGTCTTCATTGGCAACTCCTGTGCTGATATGGGTCTCAATCGTGGTCATGTAGATGCCGTTGATGCGAAGACCGGTCAACACCTGTGGCGCTTTTACACGGTGCCAGGCGACCCAGATGAGCCGCAGGACAGTGAGCTCTATGAGATGGCGTTGAAGACCTGGGGCGACGGGTGGTATGAAAAGACCAGAGGCTGCGGCAGTGTCTGGGACGCTATGGTTTACGATTCCGAGTTAGACCAACTCATTATCGGAACCGGCGCGCCGGCACCTTCGGATCCGACGAAACGCGGTAATGATGCAGGCGATGAGCTCTTTACCAGTGCCGTCGTCGCGCTGGATGCTCAGACGGGTGCGTACCGATGGCATTTCACGCAGGTGCCGGGTAATGCATGGAATTACGAGCCCGCTGTCGGACTCATGATGGCTACCCTGCCGCTCGATGGTGTGGAAAAGCGCGTCGTGCTGAGTGTGCCAAAGAACGGCTTCGTCTATCTCCTAGATGCAAAGACCGGGAAGTTCATTTCGGGGCGTAACTACGTGCCGGTCAACTGGGCGAAAGGCCTTGACGATACCGGGCGACCGATCTCCGACCCGGCTGCACGCTATTGGGAGGCGGCCGAGGGCGAGCCTACGATCATACTACCCAGCAACGCGGGTGCGCACGACTGGACTGCTCTTGCCTTTGACCCACAGAAGAACGTGCTTTTCATCCCTGCGATGACGACGCCAGAACGCCGCGAGCTCACTGCCACTGGCGAGTATAGCTACGACTATCGGGAGGCTGACAACGGTGGTTCTGAATGGCAGGCCTTTGGGGAGCTGGTTGCCTGGGATCCGGTCAGCCAGAGTAATGTTTGGCGTCATCGCAATGCTTTGCCCTACAACGGCGGTGTGTTGCACACAGCGGGTGGGCTGGTCTTTCAGGGGACAGCCGAGGGCTACCTGAACGCCTACGACGCTGCCTCGGGAGAGCAGCTGGGATCCTTCACAGCCGGAGGGGCCATCCGCGCAGCGCCTTCGACAGTGGTGGCAGACGGCCGCCAGTACATCATTGTGCCGGCAGGTGCGCCCTCTACGTCCGCTGCCTCGGCCGGACTGACAGACTACAGCTCGACGCGAGAGTCGCGCAGTCGGCCGCGGCTGTTGGCCTTTGTCTTGGGAGGTGACGCGGCTACGCCCCGGTGGGCGAGCCAGCCGACCTTCACCAAGCCTATGGTCGATCGGTATCCCGCTGAGATGTCAGCGATGGGGGAGGCGATATACGAGGGCGCGGGATGCGTGGCATGCCACGGATACGGCGGCCAATCTGTCGGTGGCGCGGCACCCGACCTGCGCGTGCGCCTGCCCGTAAATATCGAGCACCTAAAAGCCGTGCTGGGTGGAGCACTCGCGCCCCGTATGCCCGAAATAGCGCTGGACGACGCCAGCACGGACGCGCTGTACGCTTACCTTGTTAACAACGCCTGGAATGCATACGAAGGTGACAATGCAAACTGATGCTCGGCCGTGGGGTGAGCGCTTGGTGCGGCCACCACGGCCACTTCAAAACATCGCGGCTTTGCACGACATCGAGGGTTGAGGTTTTGCCTTCACCGTGAGCAAGGCAATAGGCTACCAACCTTCGGCTTTCATCATGGCTTTGGTTTCGGCAACAACCTTCTCTCGATAATGGGTCGTCATATTCCACGTGACCCAAAAGCCCTTGAGACAAGAAGGTTCTCGCCCGCTTTGAAGTTGTTTCGTTTGCCATCGATGTGAGTCAGTGTGACTTCTCTCTGCAGAACATGCACGTATTCGTCATGAGGGGAGGTTTTTTTTATTTCGAGCAGCACAGGCGTTGATTCATGCACGGCGAGAGTGACTTCGCCCGAGTGCAGAACCCTCATTCAGTTGGCTTACGGTCCTCCGCCCTCGTTCTTGGGGAAGGGCGGAATCTTATCGAGTGACGCTTTCATAACGGCGTCTGGATATAAAGGGATGAGCTCTGGAGCCGCCTGGCTTTACGTGCTTGCTTGCTACTGCCAGGGGCAGCAGGAGCTTTAACAGTATTCTTTTCATCATTCTCGCTTCCTAACTTGATTTAAATAAGGAATCCACTTTACATGTCAAATGACTTTTTATAGCATGTCAACTGACATGCCAGTATTAATAGACAGGCCTGTAAAATAATAATATACTTTACATTGCTGTATAAATAAAAAAT
>Ga0209602_1003585_pt1 | contig 11847 bp, 8 predicted proteins | sample COGITO_mtgs_1205_3_FD_184810 | JGI IMG/M metagenome (GOLD analysis project Ga0209602, IMG submission 184810) | Pelagic marine microbial communities from North Sea - COGITO_mtgs_120524 (SPAdes) (version 2) | ecosystem: Environmental > Aquatic > Marine > Epipelagic ...
TCGCTCACGTTATGAGAAGTGTCAAGAAGAAAAGATTCCTTTCGAAAACCCTATAGAGGCTCAAACGCTCTACTGGCAGACTTAGATTGGGTGATTGGGTGATTGGGTGATTGGGTGATTGGGTGAAGTTTATTTTTCTCCTCAAAATGTTAACTATCTGTCAATCAGTAATAGTCATTCTTCATTAAATATTTCTAATTCATCATTCCCTTCAACTCTTCTTTGAGTTTTTTGGGCAAGCTGTCGACAATAAGCTCGTAAGAATGATCAATCAACTCGCACATTAGGTTTTCTGGAACAGAGCCGTCTACAAACACTGAGTTCCAATGGGTTTTATTCATATGCCATCCCGGCCGAATACCTTCATATTGTTCACGAAGTTCTGCAGCCCTTTCTGGATCACATTTGAGGTTAATGAATTCATATTCTACAATCCCTGTTAGGGCAAATACCTTATTCATCACCTTCATAACCAAGGTATCAGGACCAAATGGTGTCTCTTCCGTAACACCCGGTTTTACGAGACAATAGTCTCTGAATTCATCAATATACATAAGCTTAAAAAATGGTTTGGCAGATTACATACTGCGGGAGATAGCTCTCGCAATAATCACTGTCAAGGCAACTAGAAACATAAGGATGGAAATCTTATTCACCCCATGCATCATTCTCAAATTGAAGTTTGTTGGTCTATTGGGATCCTTCTTACGAAAGAAATAACCCAATAAAGGACCAAAGTCGAACACTTCCTTAGTTGTCAACTTCACTCTCTCGTTTTCTTCAGTATTTTTCTTCTCTTCTGACATCTGTTTATCCTCCTATTGTTTGCGGCTCCATCCATTTTCCGTCATTGCGAATTATTTCTATCAATTCATCAACAGCTTGCTCTGATGGCACACCTCTTTTCACTACTTCTTGTCCCTTATAAAGAGTAATCTTTCCTTTTCCAGAACCCACATAACCGAAGTCTGCATCGGCCATTTCACCAGGTCCATTTACAATACAGCCCATGATACCGATCTTTACACCCTTCAGGTGATCAGTACGTTTTCTGATTTTAGCAGTTGTCTCCTGTAGATCAAATAAGGTTCTACCACAACTCGGACATGAAATATATTCCGTCTTAGTCATTCTGGTTCTTCCTGCCTGAAGAATACCAAATGCGGTTTGATTCTTTAGCTTTAACAATTCTAAACCATCATTAGTCGATGCGCTTAGCATCACCCCATCTCCAAAACCATCAACCAGAAGGCCTCCAATATCGGTGGAAGCCTCAATTAAGAAATTCTCTTCATCCGTAATGTTATAACCTCTTTCGATGATTACGGGAACCCGAAGATTTCGTTTCTCTAACTCAAAAAAGAACCTTCTCAAAGCAGGCATTGCATGTGCATTGCTTGTGCTCAATAGTACAACAAGATTATCCGCTTCAAGAATCGACATTGTCTCGCCATCTAACTTGTCTGCGTCAATTCTAATAAAGTTGAGTAAATCATCAGCAGTAGCTGCTTCCTTAATTTGCTCAAGCGTATAAAGTGGGTGTCTGTTTTTCTTGTCTTCTAACTGTTTCCAAACCGGGTAATCTATGATTTCTCTGATACCGTTTGGTAGCATATATGAGATGGCCTTGCCACCAGAGTAGACATAGTCAGCTCCTTGATCATTCATTGTCCATTTGTCCGGTTCTGGCAAATAGAAATGACCAATCGCTTTTAAATCTTTAATGGTGACTTCTGCCAATTGACTAAAATCAGCAATTACTCGTGGCACATTTGTAGCGCCAATGTTAATAATTTCTCTTGTCCCCCTTTTATGATAAGCATAAGGGTCAATAGGACTTTCATCGATTGCCGCAATCACAGCATGCCCTGCTCTATCATTATAGCGATCTACAAGTTTTTGTGCGACAGGCGCTTCAAGTTCAGGCTCTTCAGTCAAAGATACCCTTACTGTATCGCCCAATCCATCTTCTAACAGCGTACCAATCCCGACTGCTGATTTAATTCTACCATCTTCCGCTTCTCCCGCTTCAGTCACACCTAAGTGCAATGGATATGGCTTCAGGCCTTCCTCTTCAAGTTTTTGCACTAACAGTCGATATGCCTCTACCATAACTTGGGCGTTACTCGACTTCATGGAGATCACGATCTGGTAGTAGTCTAAGTCTTCGCAAATTCTTAGAAACTCTAAGGCTGACTCAACCATACCTAAAGCCGTATCGCCATAGCGACTCATGATTCTATCGGAGAGTGAACCATGGTTGGTTCCTATCCGCATAGCCGTTCCATGGGTCTTGCATAATTCAACTAGAGGCGTAAATCTTTTTCGGATTCGATGCAATTCAGCCTCATAAGTTTCATCTGTATACTCAATGTTCTCAAATTTCTTTTTATCCGCGTAGTTGCCTGGATTAACCCTAACTTTCTCGACAATTTGTGCGGCTAATTCTGCTGCATTAGGCGTAAAGTGGATATCGGCTACGAGTGGAACATTGCATCCTCGTTTTCTTAATTCAGCTTTGATATTTCTCAGATTTTCAGCTTCCTTAAGACTAGGTGCAGTAATACGAACCAATTCACAACCCGCCTCAACCATTCTCAATGTCTGCTCAACAGAACCCATTGTATCCATAGTGTCTATGGTAGTCATTGACTGAACGACAATTGGATTGTCTCCGCCAATGATTACATCTCCGACTTGGACAGGGATTGTCTTTCTACGGCTGTATTCAACAAGGCTGTTACAATATTTTTTGACTGAGGCTAAGTTAGAATTCATGTGTTCCTAATTGCTTCAAAGTTAACTTGAAATGAGGGGATTTGTTGGCTCAAAATAGAATAATGAAAGACAATTCTAATTTCGATTAACGAAAACCTCAACATTAGGCAGTGCTAATTCAAGTTCTTCTACTTGTTCATCGGTCCATGTCGTACTTGAAAGAATCAATTCTCTTAGGTGTTCAGACTCCTTCAATCCCTTTAAACCTTCAAGTGTCACAGATGTTCCACCCAAGTGAAGAAATGAGAGCGAAGGGATAATAGCAAGGTTAGCAATAGCTTCGTTACCAATATTTGACAACCCTTTTAGCGAGAGTTCTTTTAGTTCTTTCAGCTTTAACAACTCCAGTAGCCCTTCAGCTGTAATAAATGTATTATCTAAGTCTAAAATCTCAATAGACTCAATTCTCTCGACAATCCATGCAAGATGCATATCATAGATATCTTCGTCTTTATAGTTAAGTCGCTTTACAGCATTTGGCACCTCACTAGGGCTTTTATACCCATGAAATGAGTGCCAGAAATTCTTTTCCTTTTTCTTATCAGAGGCCATTTAAATATCCCCCAGCTGAGGTCTAAGTAATATTTCTTCAACTACTGTATGCTTCGACAAGGCATTCGCTGAATAAATCGCATCTGCTATGTCCGAAGCTTTCATAAATCGATCTTCTGACAATTCCACACCTTCCCAACTTGCGGTATAGGTAGCGCCAGCCAGTAATGAGGTAACTCTAACACCAAAGTCCATCATTTCAGCACGTAATGCCTTAGTAAAGCCATGCAAAGCAAACTTTGAGATAGAGTAGCTACCTCCATTCGCATAGGCTTGAATTCCAGCAATAGAACCTGTGGTAAAAACATGGCCCTCTCTTCTCTCTTTCATGTCATTGATAAATGCCCGGGTCAGGTAGTAAGCACTATATAGATTCGTTTCGATCATCTTCTCCAAGCTGCCTTCCTCTTCCTCATGTACAGCTCCCGGAAGAAACACGCCAGTATTATTCACCAATACATCAACAGGTTGGTTGAGGTCTTTGACAAAGTCAGCGAAATCTGTTAACTGTTTTGAATCAGACATATCAGCAACCTTTACATAAATAGATCCTACGCCATTCTTTCCTTCTAGTTCCTTCTTAAGGGCTAAAAGGTCTTTCATATTTCTGGAACATGTAGCCACATCAAAGCCTTCTTTGTGAAACTTCTCCACCGTAGCTCTTCCAATCCCTTTTGTTCCACTACTAATTACAGCCAGTTTTTTCATATCTATCGTTTAATACTCAAAGTTAATCTGTTCTATTTAAAACACGCGTAAGAATAGATGGGTAACAAGAGAGATCCTTTTTTGTTGATTTCTGGACGAGCTTAAGGCAAGTTTTTGCTATTTTACCAATAATTGATTCCAATAGGAATAAATAAGGTTAATGCGGAAACTCGGACAATACATTTTATTTCTTGGTACACTTTTTAAGAACCCTGAGTCTTTCAGGACTTATACCAAGCTAGTGCTAGACGAATGTGTCTTAATCGGGATCAATAGCATCATTTTAGTTTCCATTGTATCAGTGTTTATGGGCGCTGTTTCTACGCTTCAAACGGCCTATAACTTGGTTAATCCTTTGATCCCTGACAATGTCATCGGACTTGTGGTAAGAGATTTGACCATTTTGGAGCTCGCTCCTACCATCACAGGAATTATTTTCGCTGGTAAGGTAGGTTCTAGTATTGCCGGTAATCTTGGAACAATGAGGATTACCGAACAAATAGATGCCTTAGAAGTAATGGGCATCAATTCGGCTTCATACCTGGTGTTACCTAAGATCATTGCTACCCTACTCATGTATCCATTCCTTGTGATCCTAGCAGGTAGCCTAGCCATTGGTGAGGGTTTTTAGGCAGCGAAATATGGTGGTGTGCTTGCCCCTGCTGACTATTTGTCAGGGTTGAAACTAGAGTTCAATGAATTCAGCGTTTACTTCGCACTCATCAAGTCAGTCGTATTTGGGTTTTTAGTAGCATCAATTTCAGCATTCATGGGCTACTATACCAAAGGCGGTGCCTTAGAGGTTGGTCAGTCTAGTACTAGGGCTGTGACGGTTAGCTGTATCGCGATATTACTAAGTGATTTTGTTTTAGCACAATTACTACTTGTCTGATGATAGAAGTTAAAAACCTTACCAAGTCCTTTGACGGCAAAATAGTGATCGAAGACATCAATTGTGTTTTTGAAAAAGGTAAAACAAATTTAATTATTGGTGCCAGCGGATCGGGTAAGAGTGTAATGCTTAAGAACATTGTTGGTCTGCTTACTCCTGACAATGGGGAGGTACTCTATAATGGTCGCAATTTTATTGGTGCCAACCGTGATACAAAAACAGATATCCGAAGAGAAATTGGCATGTTGTTTCAGGGTGGTGCCCTATTTGATTCGAAGAATGTAGAGCAAAACGTAAAGTTCCCCCTTGATATACTTACGGACATGCCTGAAGATGAAAAGTTGGATCGGGTCAACTTCATTCTAAAGCGAGTAAAGCTTGAAAACACAAACAAGAGGATGCCTTCCGAAATAAGTGGAGGTATGCAAAAACGTGTTGGTATTGCCAGAGCCATTGTCAACAACTCAAAATATCTTTTCTGTGACGAACCTAACTCAGGTCTTGATCCGCAGACCTCGATTCAAATTGATCAACTGCTTCAAGAAATAACGGATGAGTATCAAATTACGACAGTGATTGTAACCCATGATATGAACTCCGTAATGGAGATTGGGGAGTATATCCTGTTTATTTCTAATAGCCGCAAACTCTGGGAAGGATCCAGTAATGATATTATTCATTCCGGTGTTCAAGAACTCGACAACTTCGTTTTTGCCAATAAGATGATGCGGAAGATCAAGGAGTTAGGATAGTCCTTAATCAATTATTTAGAAGAGCGCACTGACTTGAACCCTGCCTAAATGGACAGCCCTGCTATCAGCTGATTTTCGGCCATCGTAACGTAGTACCAGCTGAAGTCCCTTACCCAATTTTTGTTGCCAATTGATATTCCAGGTTAAGTTCTGCCCTGGCCTTAATGCTTCCAATAACTCGTAGCCCGTAGGCGTATTCTCAGTGCCCTGAAAGTCTATATTGATAAATCGAAACCCACTACTTAAGGTAGTCTTGGCTGCCTTTGCATAACGCATACTTAACTCTAGCTCTCTAAGGGTAGCAGTTTCTCCAGCTCCTTCGAAGAGGACATTCCTTTTATCCTTCTGTGAAAGCTTACCAGTAATCCTGATTGTTCTGAAGGGTTGCCAAGATAAGGAAGGTTGAAATGTCGTCTGTTCAATTTGATAGTTTCTTGGTACCAATACATCTGAGGCGTTACTTCTATTTCCATCAATATAATTGACATCTAGGTTTAGCGATCGGTTAAGGTTCCAGCGGAAATGTGTTCTAATATCACGGTTGGCTCTTCGTTCAAATCCATTCAAGAGCAATTGCTTATTTTGAATTTGAGCGATACCGATATCCGCACCGAACTTAGTATTAGAACGATTGAAAAACAGCGTTGACCTGACACTCTCATTTAATCCTAACACCAGAGAATCAGGTACATTTGTCGGTAACAATCGACTCCCTAGGTCGTCATCAGTAATTTTCGAATTCAATGACCAAGCCGTGGTATTTGAAAAGTGTGAAATAACCTTTTTTATTCCAGCCTCATTGTTCCATGCTCTCGGAAAGTTCAGGTTAAAACGGTATGATATGATTGTATTAAAGGCTTCTTCAAAAGTATCTGTTGGCACAAAGATCTTCGCGTAGTTTTTCTCATCTGGATTAATCGCTAAGTAGAACTCATTGAGGTCTTGTATACCATCCCCGTTATCGTCTCTCCAAGTGTGCGTACCCTGGCCAGTTGGTACTTGGATAAAAATAAACTCCCTTCGCAATTCTCGGCTATTGGACAGGTTGTAATTCAATTCAGAACGAACAATTCGATCAAAAAAGGAGCCTACCCAATCAACTCTACCCATGATGGTCTCATCATTTCTATCAATACCACTTTCATTGAGGTTTTCAAGGTTTCGATAGGTAAAGAGTAATGAGAGTCTGTTATTATCATCGAAGTTTGTTCGGAAAAAAGCATTCCATGTCTCTGATTGATTGTTATCTAAGAGCATTCCATTTATTGGCAGCCTATCTTCTCTTAATTGATAATCAATCCCGTAGGTGGTCTTCAGCGTATCGGCATTCTTTAAATAAAATGTGTGTTCACTAAAGTTCATCGCTGTACTCACTACCCTATCATCGAATTGGCTCCTAACGGCATTTCGATCTTGTTGGTAACGGTATCCAGGTATAAACCATTTGCTACCATAGGCCACATCAAACTTAAACCGATTCCATTCTGAACTCAGGGCTACCTGATCATTTTTCATTAAGTAGGCATCGAATCTAGTTTGGAGTCTACCAAGGCTTTTAGACAGGTTGAAGTAGTGTTGAAAGCCATCTACTGCATCACCACGTTTCCGTCTTACTAATCGATAATCTAATTTATTGGAAGCATCCTTAGATAAACTCACATTAGCATTTAGGATGTTCTCTGCGAAATTCTGAGTGAAATCGTTTGGGTTGTAACTCCAATCTCAGTCAAATTCGATATAGCGGAGTCGATCAATGAAAGAGAAGGATTCGCTATTATATTCAAATGAGAGTTCAGAATTAAACTGATATTCTGACAAGAAGCTTACTGGTCGATCGTTAGTGCTGTGAATGATTTTGAAGGCGGTACCATTATCGTCATCGGCATCAACTTCTGAAAAGAGATTTACATCATTTTGAGATACTGCAATCTCAGCTTCTACTGCATCATACTTGTTGATCTTCGCTCCCCCGCCTGCAGTAAACATTGACTTTTGATTGGGGGCATTAAGAATAGAAATTGGTTCAAAGTTACCCTGAGAAACCCCATTCAACGGAGGCACCCACTCATAAATCCGCCCATTTGAGGTTGTACTCAATAACCGATAATTCCCTTGCATAATACCGACTTCAGAAAACTGAACATCGAAAAAAGCACTATCAGGATTCGTTGAGTATTGGAAGATTTCGAAGTCTATGTTATTAGCATCTTTACCCGTAGTTCTTCTATACAGAATTAAGTCTGGCGTATATCCTATGCTATCAACTCTACTGGTAAATGCTTGGCCTAGGTTATCACCTGCATCTGCCAGAATACGTTTTTCCTCATCGCTCAACTCAAAAGTTAAAGGCTGATTACGGTTATCCTTTTCACTGTAGTAGTTCAGTGAAAAATTTAATTTCTCATTTTGCTGATAGTGGCTCGCTTGAAATATGGAGCGTGTATAGTTCTGGTCTGAAAACTCGAAATCAACCCTAATTCGAGTAAACTGTGTAATCAAAACCTTATTGGTGAATGTAATCTCACCTAAGTTATAATCGATGATGTAATCATTCTCAAAACCCCTTGTCTTCTGTTCTCCATCAATAAAAACTTTTTCAGAACCTGCGAGAATGATTAAGAATCTTTGATTCTGAGGTCCATTAACTCTATATGGTCCTAGAACTCCCTCTATGGGATTAATGTTAGTAGAGGCAAATCGTCCCTTGGCTACAGAACCTGCTAATGAGGTTTGTGCCTTAAAGCCATTGGCTAAATTATAGTCAACTTTGAACTGAGCACCTTGCACGTTTTTGTAATACCTAAGAAAATTAGACTCTTTGTTTTTGAGAACAACATCTCCCGCCTTCAGTGTAAACCTGTCGTTGTAGAGTTCGATAAAAACGTTATCAAAGTCTTGAAGTTGCTGCGCATTCCCTTCAGGTTGAAAGGGAACATTTCGGTCAGTAATGACCGCTCTAAGATTGACGCTCTCAGTTAACTGCCCCTCCATCTGTAAGTTCAACGTAGAATTGACAAAGACATCTTGGCGATTACCAAAAGAAACACCTCTGGTAATACTTCCTGTTTTGGTGATGTTTTCAGTGGTTATCACTTCTTCCCTTACAGGTAAAGCAAGTGCCTGTTGATAAAACACAGCGTCTTTGAATAAGGCGGTTGAGTCGTATATATCGAGTGTTTTATTAGTCTTTGGCGTATGAAGGTCAAAAGGTAGTGTCCGAAAGCAAACAAGTACAGAGTCTGCTCATTGGTTTGGGATAAGGATACTATTTGAATTTAGATCGAAGGTAAATTTTATATCAGATCGCGGTTTAGATATTCTGATCGATTCAGGATAGACTGTTAAAGAGTCAAGGGTTACACCTTCGTCAAAATCTGTCACCCATTTACATAATTCGCCTGTTTGTGCCTTTAGTGAAACACTGAGTAATAATGTAGCTAAGAAAACAAGTGATCCACGAAGCACAATTAATCGGTTAGTGGAAACTCTAGGTAGAAGGTTGTACCCTTTCCAAGAGTTGAGTCAAACCAAATACTCCCACCGGCATGTTCTACCCCACGTTTGGCTATGGCTAATCCAATACCAGAACCTTCTTCCTTAGTACTAAATTTAGGAATAAATATCTTTTCCTTGATGTCATCTGGGATACCATACCCGTTATCTGCAAACGTAATTCGCGCCTTATTGTGTGTCACTACAAGTTCGATTAACAACTCCCCTTTTTGGTCTTCAACTAAGGATTGCTCTGCATTTAAGAACAAGTTGTTGAAAATCCTTCCCAGTAATTTCGTGTCTGCCATTATCCATACGGGCTGCTTTGGGATATTCGACTTTATCTCAGCTCTATTTCCCTTAAACAGCCTAAGCGATTTGCGGAGCTCTTCAACCAAGTTGAGTCTTTCGCTAATTGGCATTGGCATTTTGGCGAAGGAAGAAAAAGAAGTAGCGATATCACTCAATGTTTCTACTTGATTCAGTATGCTATCAATCGGCTGATTAAAATCTGTTCCCAACTCAGGCGCTTCACTCAATATTCTTTTCAAGTGCTGAAGCTTCAATTTCATTGGAGTCAACGGATTCTTAATCTCGTGAGCAACTTGTTGCGCCATTTCGCGCCAAGCACTCTCTTTCTCACTCAATGCCAACGCTTTTTTACTCTTCTCAAGATTGAGAAGCATCTTATTGTACTCTCTAACCATCAAGCCAATTTCATCATTTGCTTGCCATTCTAGGGGCTCATTGAGTGTTGAGAGGGTTGTTTCTTTAATTTTCTGCGTAAGGTATTTAAATGGATAGGTCAGGATTCTGGATGCCAAAAAGGATAGCACCACAAAGATCACAAAGATGAATGTGAAGGCATTCAGGATATTTGAAAGTATGTCTCTCTGCTCTGCCTTGAGCTGTTCTTCAGAATCAAAGAATGGCATTGTCAGGATACCCAAGAGCCGGTTATCTTCATTTGATCTGATACCATAAAAAGTTGATCGATAGGTAAGGTCTCCTACTCTTTCAATACTCAGCTGCTCCTTATTTCCTGCCTCAACTATGTTGGCCATAGCACTTGGGTTAGCAAAAGGAGCCAGAATTTCATTTTCAAAAATCAACCGTTGATTGGTAGCAATGAGTCTCCCATTTCTATTGAAAAGGTTAATATCTGCTTGGGCATAGAGGCTGATCTCTGTAATCCTGTTCTCAAGCGCTTCATTATTCTCACTTTGCCCTTCCAAAAAGTCTTGTAGCTGGTTGGCTAAGTTCTGAGCAGCACTCTCGGTAATAGACAAATATTGCGTCTCAATTTTCTCTTCCACCGTACGATTTACAAGTCGCAACACCACTATACTCACAATAATTAAAGGAAGAAAGAAGGCAAAATTCAAAAGGATCTGAATCTTAGCAGAAAGTGTAGTGCTTGCCTTTCTCAAGTTGTAGAACATACCACTTACTCCGAAAATAAGAATAATGGCTGCCACCATGAAAAGAAAGAAGATGGCAAAATTAGTCACAAGATATTTTGGTGGATAAAGTTTATTACTGATAACATAAACTTGATTTTCAGCACCTCCGATCACGGCAAGGTGATGGTAGCCTGCAATGCTCAAACCTTTTTGATATAGAAGCGAGTCTGAGAGATCGCTAACATTAAAATTTCTACCGTAGTTAAAATCACCTGTAGAAGCTGCAAGCACACGGCTATTAAAAACACCATAGTCAAAGTGTAATTCACCCTCTTCAAAGCCATTATCTAGCAGTAATCTTGGTAAGATGCTATTGTTCAATTGCTCCTTCCGGTCAAGCCTGATGAGTATATAGCCAATTGTGGTGTCGTAGCGCTTGATTTCATTGAATAAGTAATACTGATTCAATCGAATTGGATAATCTTCTCTGTAAAAGTAAAGGCCTTCAAAATCAGTAGCATTGGCTTCTTTAGCATAGGTGTCTTTAAGCCCTTGATAGTCAACGGAAGTATTGCTATTAATTGGCCTACCTGCTCCACTGAATAACAGTATTTCAATCTCGTATTTATCGAAATATTCGCCTAAGTAAACCCGCTGAATGATTCGTCTAATCTGTTCCTTCGAACCGAATGGACTTGTAATCCCCGTTTGAATTCTTATATCCCCTTGAATACTCTCTCGTGCTCTAGACAAGAAATATTCAGCGGTAACATCTTCTTCTGTCAATAATCTAGTAGCTAGGGCACGTTTGTCTTGTAAATTCTCTCGCTTAATATGCCTTGTTAGAATTGAGGTTGATACACTCGCCATCAAAAACGCGGCAATAAAGAAGTACAAGAAGGTATTATAATTGATCTTCTCTAATTGATCCGATAGCTTAAAGTTGTAGACAACTATTAAGTAAGCCATTAGATACCCAACGAGTATCAGATTGTCATTTTCTAATACAAGCTCAGTAGTAATGGTAGAAAGAAGCAGGACACCAAGTGTCATGTTGATAGCTTTCGGTTGTGGAATGCCTCGCAAAGTTCGGCTTAGGTACTGCCCAATTAAGAACAGCATGATGGCAATGATAAACAGCGCCAAATAGGCAAGCAACTTAAACGGAGTATAGCTGATGTCTCTAGCCACATCAAATGACCACTGAGAGTTAAGCAGAAGTGATTGTACTTCAGTAATAAAATAAAATAGAGCTGCCACCAACAACACC
>Ga0209602_1003589_pt1 | contig 11837 bp, 9 predicted proteins | sample COGITO_mtgs_1205_3_FD_184810 | JGI IMG/M metagenome (GOLD analysis project Ga0209602, IMG submission 184810) | Pelagic marine microbial communities from North Sea - COGITO_mtgs_120524 (SPAdes) (version 2) | ecosystem: Environmental > Aquatic > Marine > Epipelagic ...
ACGTGCCGAGCAATCAACAAAGGTGTTCGGAATCGAGTTTGTTGATGCGCACGGTCCACTCACGTTGTATTATGTTTCAACAAGAGTGGACGTGCCGAGCAATCAACAAAGGTGTTCGGAATCGAGTTTGTTGATGCGCACGGTCCACTCACGTTGTATTATGTTTCAACAAGAGTGGACGTGCCGAGATTTGAACTCGGGGCCTCTACCATGCCAAGGTAGCGATCTTCCAACTGATCTACACGCCCATGTGGGTGCTTTCGCAAACCGTCCACTTGCACGCCCATCATAAGCATTGCCAACTCGTCCTTCGTTTGATGAATTCATCTTTGATAAAAAATCAACATCGAAACATCGGCGAAGTTGTCCTTTAAGTAATGTTGAATGCTCTCTATTATGGTAAGAAAAATGAGGCGAGAGAACATAGAAAATGACCTGCAAAAAGCACTGGACAACGGACACAATGTGTGGGCCATAGGAGATGTCCACGGATTTTCAAGAACGCTTGAACACCTCTTAGATGAATGTGAATTGAGCATGGATGACCGAGTGGTGTTGCTCGGTGATTTAATTGACCGAGGACCCGACAGTTTCGATGTTGTCCGCATTGCACGCAGCGACCCAAGAATACACAGCGTCAAAGGAAATCATGAGAACATGATGATTGAAGGCTTTGACATGGAGCGAATCAGCAATCCTGGTAGCGACATGCGAATGTGGCTTTACAACGGCGGCCAGGCTACCGTTGCCTCCTACATCCGTGATTACACCGATGAGTTTGGCCAAGAAGACACCGAACAACTTCTCCTTCAAATCGTTGATGATAAGGAATGGATGGAGCGCTTGCCATCGCATATTGTTCTTGACAAATGGCGATTGGTTCATGCTGGTTACGACCCAAGAAAGGAGCTCGACTCCCAGGAAGAAGACACACTGCTGTGGATTCGAAAACCATTCCACAATGCCTTAGAGCCTGTTGATGAGGAGAGAACGGTTTTATTCGGACACACACCGACCATGAACTTGAACAAGCATCTCGGTGCTGGAAAATGGGGAAAACCTTGGTATTCAAATGTGAAATTGAAGGATAGGCGTTCGGCAAGCATCGGGTTGGATACCTGTTTGTTTCATGAAGAACGACAACCGGCAACTCTGACTGCTTTCAATTTACAGACGCATGAAGTTCTTCAAGTGAGCCGTGTTGAACGTTGGGACGAAAGAATCCGTGAACAGGTCAAGGAAGTTTAGTTTTCACATGTTTGTCAGTAAAATTTCATTGACAGATTTCTTGAGGGAGTGGACACACGGTGTACCATGGGGGATGCAGAGGGCACACGATCGGTGCCGCTGGCGGACACTCCAATCCCACCCTATGAACCGCGAATTCCACTCGAACTCGTTGACAATGCATTGCAAATGCTTTCAGGGGTTACTGATGCGACTTTCCGACCTTGGATTAAAGACCGATTCTCAGTCATATGGCTTGAGAATGAATCGAAGAGACTCGGAATGACTCGGTTTGAAGAAGGGCCAAATGAGTTGGCTCGAAGACGAAGGCTTCGTATTGACCCAGGCGAAGTAACCATTGGCTTACATCCGGCACTGCTCGAAGATGATGCCCTTTATAATCACACATTCGTGCACGAGTTCTTGCATGCTGCTGGACTCACTGCGCACTCTGTACAGCACGACCAACTCACCCAAACCATCGCTCCAGCGCCGTCCATGAAAGAGTCACCATTGCTTCAAAGAATACGCGATGGAGTGCTTGGTGAATCTCAAGTTCAAGAGTGGAAATGCAAGTCATGTGGTTATGAATGGAAACGAACAACGGTTCGCCGCCCAACACGTTGTCACAAATGCGCAAGACCACTTTGAGCATGATTCTGATGGTTAACCTTCATCAAGTGTGAGCCCCGCGCTTGAACTAAGGACGTATAGTGTAGTTGGATATCACTTTGGCCTTCTAAGCCGAAAACCCGGGTTCGAATCCTGGTACGTCCGCCACCAATCTGGAGTCCGTACCCCGCGAATGGGGTACGAGGGACTTGTGGTGATTTGGAGTCCGAACCTTCCTGAATCGGTCAAGCCATTCTGGTTGTGCCGTGCCATCTGTCGTGTTCATGGTTGCACGAACATGTGCTGCTTCCCATGCTTTCCTGAAGGAGGGTGTCATGACCAGCTCGGAATAGTGTTCCTCGATGGTCGCTACAGTATCCCCGAGGATTCGAGATACATCTTCATAGGTTGATCCACTATTGAGAAATCGCATAGCGAGGGTATGCCGATAACTGTGGGACGAATATTTTCGAATGCCTCCTTTGTGATACGGGGCTGCACCATTTCTGACTTTGATCAACCATTCATAGACTGTCTTGTCGCTGATATGTGGTAAAATCTCTTTGGTTGTGCCCGAATGCCCTGCAATGGATTCAGGAAAGAGGTATGTGGTGTCATGACCTTCATCTTCCAACATGCGTTTGAAGTTCTTGAAAACATGAATGAAGCGCGGTTCAATGAATGAAAAGCAGCGCTTAGCGTTCTTATCGGCTGAAAATTGAATGATCCCCTCATCCAAATCGATGTACTCCCATTTGAACATAGACGAATCTTTCCTTCGAGGTGCGATATGGTAGTGTAGGAAGTGGAGAGTTGCGAGTTTCAAGGTCTTTGGGTCCTGAGCTAAATCGAGTGCATGATGGTGCATGGCTTCAGTTTCTTCAAGATTCCAATATCTGATCTCCTTCACTTCTTTCTTTTCCTTCCACATTTGCACAAACGCCAGGGTTTCATTCAACTTCATCGCCTTGAGCATTTGAACCAAGGCTTCCTTTCGTTTTCTGATGCTGCCTTCGGTAAGTGGGTTCCCGCTTCTCGTCTGTCCAGCTCGGTATCGCTCGACGAGTTCCAGCCAGTCCGTGTCTTGGATCGTTTCAGCGCTCATCACGCCCATATCCATGAAATCACAGGCCACCCAAAGGGAAACTCTGCGATCATTCTTTTTTGTTGATTTCCGATGATTTCGCAGTTCTCCGTAGTGGATGCTTGCATCTCTCGCTCTTGCCCAATCTTCGGTTAACTCGTGCTCGTGGTACTGTTTATTGCCCATGTCAGGAAATACCCCGTGAGCCGTTTGAACCCTTCGGGTGTTTCAATAACCCTTCTTTAGGAGTCTTCGCATTCTTCTAGATGGTTTTCCTTTCTCCTCTTTGTAGAGATGACTAACCTTTGCAAGCCAAAGAACCATGCCCTCTGCGTTTCCGATTGTTATCGCAGAGCCTGCCTTTGAAGCCTTTAGATGTGCAGGGAAAGTTTTCAATCGATTATTGATCTCGTGAGGAGTTTCCTCAATTTCAATCCTGAAGCTATCCAACTTCCGTGTAATTTTGAAAAGTTCCTTATTCAACAAATCAAACCAATGATACGCATTTGCATCGACACAGTCATTGTATGGTTGCGGGCACCACCAAGAGGGTTGTTTCCTCTTGGCGATTTTGTATAATTGTTGAATTGTCAGTCTTCCGATTGCAAGTGGGTCGTTATGTTCGTATGGTTGTGAATTATCAAAATATGAATCCAAAACAATTGCAGAAAAATAAGTGAAAATATCAGTGCAGTTTGCTAGACATGATTCAACAATCTCAGTATTCTTTCCATTGTTCTCGAATGTTGCTTCCATCCAAATTTCTCGAACACGGCGGCCTAAGTTGCCTTGTGAACTGATCCTGTCATTTGCAGTGACAATGAGTTGAGCATGCGGATGCCCGGGGATGTATCCACTATCCCAGAAGAACTTGCCCCACTTGTCCCATTCGGTGATTCTAGTCTTCTTGAGGTCATCAAAAATTAGAGGCATACAACTTCCGTTTCTTGCTACACCCCGAACTCTCTTTTCTGTGAATTCATCAGATGTTAACGGGTCCAACTCTAGTGAAGTTAGCATTTTCAGTAAGTATTGCGAAGCATAGGATTTTCCGTTTCCAGAACCTCCGAAGTATGACGTCATCTGTGGACCCTCTCGCACTCTCTTGTACTTCGATTTTCTCAAATTCATCCACAGATAGTCGAATGGTGAACATAGCCCAGCCAAGAGATATTCAGAAAGAGCCATTTTGGTTTTCAATCCCGGTAAATGGCTATTGTCTATGCTGTCAACATAGTTCTCAATCTTCTCTAATTCGAGATTGATATTTTCCGGATCTAGTTCCCGATTTGTACGAATGAGCGTTTCCCCAAGAGCTCGCATGACAACTGAACCATTCTCAATTTTCATGTATGGCAGTTTGTCAGTGGTGTACTTTGGGGAATCGAGTATTTTCACTGGCAGATCAATTGAGCCATCGATAGATGGTCTAACAGAAAACCCAAGATCGTTCATCTCGGAAACATAGGAGTCTAAATCCTCGCCTGTAAAATCTCCAAGTTCAAGTTTCACGACTTTTTCTCCACCTGCCGATGCTCTCAACAGTTCACCTCCTACCTTTGCTCGAATCACCTCAACTGGCGTTAGTTCGTTGTCGCTGGAGGAAACGATGTCTCCAGAGTAAAATCTCGTGATTGTTTTCACTCTATCCTCGCGTTCAACCTGGGACAACAAATCAAACAGATCTCCCTCAAACGGCTTGGAGTTTTCGTAGTACCAAATCCAATCTTCTTCTGCTTTTTGGACATACTCTTCATTTTCGTATAGGCCCTGAAAACCAACCCTTGTTATCCGATTGCTTTGACCGCCCTTTTTCCCTGTTCCATGGTACGTTGGATTAGATGAACCATTTACATCAATCCAGAATGGTTGTTCCTCTACTTCCCCTTCAATGAAAAAGAATTTCTCGTGCCATGGACCTCCCTTTTTGGGAATCCGAATTTCAAGTATCCCACTTGAAATTAAATCGTGAAGCGCCAGGATTACCTCCTCTGAGTCATTACCTCCAGACATGTTGTAGCCGATAATGATGGTTGATTTTTCGTACCCGTTCCCTGATACAATTTCATTAATCAAATCACAGTTCCAATCATACCCTACTGATCGGAAAATTTTCCCTTCTGGTATGTACTTAGTTAGCTTGTTTCTTCCGTGAATTCGTTGAGAGTCTAGTATGTTCATCTTTGGTTCAGATACTGGTTTTTCCGCGGGTTCAACCAGATTCATCTGAAGAGTATATTGCCCTGCTTCCATTACAGCTTTTCTCGGTCGTTGAAGGACATCTATTTCCTCTCCACAACCTCCGCATTCAATGATCTCTGCGTTGATAGGAATTTCTTGATAATGGCCACACTCTATTTTCTGATGAATCCATGGTTTAGTCTGTTTGTTTTCATTGTGAATGTGCTCTTTTTCAGAGGTCTCGTTTGGTGTAGCAATCATGGTTCTCACGGATGTTAGCCGATGGGGCTCACAGATATAATGTTATTCATTCGGGAAAAAAACCTAAACATATTTAGCAGGGCGCTCCATGCGTTTAGCATGGCGGACGAAGAATGGCGAGTGGCTGACCTTTTGGACGAAGAACAACCAATTGTTGCGGATGCAAAACTGGCAAAACAAATTGTCGAAGTCCTAGGTGCCTTAGATGAGACTAACCTTGATGTTCGAGTTCCAAAGGCAGCAAGGGAATTTGCCGAGAACACCTTGAGTGAATGGTTCGAAATCATAGCAGAAATTGAGAAGAAGCGAGGAAATATCCCGTATTTGATCAACCGTGAATTGTACCAGCCAGGTACAGATGGTGCCCCGGATTGGGATCAAGGGCTTAGGCTGGAGGATTGGAAGCAGTGGCTATCAGACCCGGACTTTATGGAAGCCTTCTACCAACATTTTCACCTCACAAAACTCCACAAATCTACCAAGGATGAAACACCATTGTCGGGATATTACAATCGTATTTTCCCAGTTAAATTCGTATTGCGGGTATTGGTCGCTCACTCACTCATCAGCACTCACGAGATCTCGAATGACGGAGCAGAGTGGATGGAAGAGGCTGAACAAATCACTCTTGATGAATTGCGCAAAAGCGCTCTTGAACATGCACTTTATGCTAGAGCTTTCCTTGTCGGCATTGATCGAAAAGCAGGGGCCATGAAGAATGTTGGAAGTGAAATAGCTGTTGGTTTCCCTGAATCAAATGAGAAGGCGAAAGAACGGTTTGTTGCACAATTCGTTGGTTCAAAACGAAAGAAGGAGTTGACGGGTGCACTCATCGAAATGGGATTCGTAAACTTGCCAAAATTCATCACGTTCACCATTGACGAGGTTCACTTCACTCCTGCAGGATTGAAATTTGCCCTTTTGCCAAACCCAATATTGGACGATGGAGGAACGGGTTGGCTAGAATATGTCCAATCTGGAAAGCGATTTTCTGATGATGAAGTCAAGTTCTTGCTCGATCACTTTAGACAGAATGTTCCCGCAGAGTGGGGTCTAATGCAAGCAATGCATTCTGCTATCCGTTCCGGAAACAACAGGCCCAAGTCATTGGATGAACTCCTTGCGATTAGGTACGATATTGTCCCAACTCAAGCCTCCCAATTGAGAAACGGAGTTGTGAGCAGAATGGAGGAGATGATGCTAATTACGCGTACGAAAGAAGGCCGAGAAGTGAGGTACGAAGTGACAGATCTCGCAGAAACTATGTTTGGTTAGGTGATCGAATGTTCAATTTTGGTCTATCTTGTGACGAGGAGACTTATCGCCTAATTCAGAGCATACCACCTGGCCACCGCTCCAAAACTATCAGGAAAATGATTCTGGATCACGCCCATGAGATTGAGGAGATGAAAGAAGAATACTGGGCTCTTCAATTAGAACTCAAAATGGAAGAAAAGCGACGTGAACAGGAACGCCTGAAACAACTGGAATTCGAACGTCAACAGCATCTCAAAATGATTGAGATGAGGCGAATACGAAGAGAAGAGGAACGGAAGCGAATGGAACAACGCGCCGAATGGGAAGTAAACCAATGGCTAGCGAAGTATACTACTGCAAAACCTGCAAATGATGTGTAAACAACCCAATTTCGTTTTACAACTTATCCGTATATTTATCACCCGTCGTCTGTAGATTTCTACACCAAAGTGATTCAATGGAAGCCAATCGTCCAACAATCAGATTGTTGAAAGATTACCCTGCAATCCTACTCGAATGGGATTTCGAGAAGAACGAGGCAACCCCTCAAACACTAAAATCGGGTTCAACAATCTATGCATGGTGGAAATGCAAAGATTGCGCTAATTCCTGGAAGGCTCAGATCTACAAAAGGTGTGTTAATGGAACATCCTGCCCCGAATGTGCCAAAGCTAAACGAGGGGCAAAGAAATCTAAACCAAAGCCAGGCAACTCTCTTCAGGAAACATTTCCAGAGGTTGCTAAATTTTGGGATTATGAATTAAACGCACCACTCACTCCGCTAGACGTCACTCCCAAATCAAACAAGCGATTTTGGTGGACTTGTGACAAAGGTGATGGACATAAATGGTCAAGAACGGTTGGAAACGCAACCAGATCTGGAAAATGTCCTGCATGCTCTGGAAGGATGGTCGTGAAGGGGAATTCATTGCTTGATCTCCATCCGGAGTGTATGAAGTATTGGTCAACCAGCAACCCTGAAAATAAACACCCCTCTAATTTGAGACCGGGGTCGAATGTCAGGCTAATTTGGGAGTGTGGTGTTTCTGAAGATCATGTTTGGGAATTAAAAGTTCATGACTTTGTGAAAGGGGGCGGTTGCTGCCCTTATTGTGAGGAAAAAAAGCCAAGTTCTACGTACAATCTCTCATTGCTGCACCCTGAAATTTGCTCTGAGTGGGACTTTTCAAAAAACGAAATGTCGCCAAATGAAATGATGCCTTACAGCAGTAAAATTGCATACTGGAAATGTGGCCAAAACAGCGACCATACTTGGAAAGCTTCCATTGCTTCGAGGACAAAGATTGGCGCAGGATGTCCATACTGCGCAGGGGTTCGCGTTGAAGAAAAAAACAGTTTATTCCATGTTCTTCCAGATATTGCAAAACAATGGCATTACAAGAAAAATGAAGGGATTTGCTTTCCTGATGGCAGACAACTTACTGCAAAAAATGTTTCAACAGGTTCGAGTAAGAAAGTATGGTGGAAATGCGATGAAGGTGATGATCATGTTTGGTTGGCCACTATCCATACCAGGAGGGCCAGTGGATGTCCAGTTTGTGCAGGCCAACTTGCCGTTCATTCAAACTGTCTCGAAACAACAAGGCCAGATATTGCACAGCAATGGAATTACGAATTGAACGATGATCTATTTTTCTCAAATGGGAAAAAAATCACGCCAAGAACAGTTACCGAGGGTTCCAACAAGAGAGTTTGGTGGACGTGTCCAAAGGACACTGGGCACATTTGGCCAGCAGTGATTCATACGAGGCGATCGCATGGGTGTCCAATATGTGCTGGACAGTTAGTAACGACTCAAAACTCCCTCTCCAAAACTCATCCGAGACATGCACTACAATGGGATTTTGAATTAAACGACTTAATTGTTCGACCGAATGGGAAAAAAATTGATCCATGGTCAGTCAGTTCCGGTTCAAACGTCAAGGTAAATTGGATCTGTTTAGATAATGAACATCACAAGTGGTCATCTGTAATTAGTTCAAGAACAAAGCAAAGGGCTGTCTGCCCTTTTTGTGTTGGCTCCAAAACTTCCTTGGAAAATTCACTACAATCCCTATTTCCAAAGATTGCTTCTCAATGGCATCCCACAAAAAATGAAGATATTTTCAACATCAACGGAGACTTGATACAACCGGCGAATATCTCACCAAATTCCCATTCTTCTGTTTGGTGGAAGTGTGATATGATGGATGATCATGAGTGGGAGATGTCAATCCGACAAAGAACTGGTTCCGGTTCAGATTGTCAATGCTGCAGTGGAAGGGTTGTTGTCCCAAGTAATTGTTTGAGCACCACGCATCCAGAGTTGGCAAAGCAATGGGATTATGAAAAAAATAGGGATTTATCCCCCATGGATATCACCGCAAGCGCCACAATTAGACTACACTGGAAATGTGATCAGGGGCCCGATCATGAGTGGGACTCTCTCCTCTCATCACGGGTAAGAGGGTGTGGCTGTCCATGTTGTAGTGGGAAAAAAGTAGTACCCTCAAATTCATTGAACTCAACTCATCCAGAATTAGTGAAAGAATGGGATATCGAACGAAATCAGATTACTCCCTTGGAAGTGACCGCCGGCTCGGGCAAAAAGGTTTGGTGGAAATGCGATCGAGGCGATGATCACGTTTGGGACTCAACGGTCGCAAACAGGGTTTCAGGAAACGGTTGTCCAGTTTGTGCCAACAAAAAAATAACAGATACAAACTCTTTATTCAAGCTGAGACCAGAATTAATGAAAGAATGGGATTGGCTGAAAAATGAGGTATCACCTCATGATTTAAGTGTAGGTTCAAACAGAAAAGTTTGGTGGATTTGCGAGTTTAAGCATTCTTGGAAAGCACCACCTGCTAGGAGGTCAGGCAATAGAGCGAATAATTGTCCAGATTGTGCCGAGTATGGGTTGAGGCCCAGTGACCCTTGTTTCATCTATCTACTCAGGTACAGCGGACCAATTGGTACATGGTATAAAGTTGGAATTACTTCAAATATCAATAGAAGAGTCGGGGAATTGGAATTTGCGTTGAGAAAAACTGAGATGTTTTTCGACCACCACATAGACATTGAGTATTGCTTGGACATGCCATCTGCTAGAGTGGCAAGGGAATTCGAAAAAACCATTTTAGAAAAATTGAATCAACCGGAATTCATTTTCGAGAGTTTTGATGGTTCAACAGAATTCGTCGCCGAGTTCATCAATCTAGATGACTTCGTCCGTGAAGAAAAATCAAATCTCGTTAAACTAGACATAGTATCGTAGTGCACTTGAATGGAAATCTTAGTTTCCGGACGACATGGGTTCAGACTAACATGTTGCCTAATCAAGTGCATCTCGATGCTTGACCCAAGGCAAACCGATGATGAAAAGACAACACACGACTTGAACGGCGAGACCAACCAAGGACCAGAACATCAGGTATTCTCCTGCAGCTGCACTGTACTTTTCCGTCCCCGCTTTGTTGACCAATCTCGATGAAGCAACACCTGCGATGACATACATGAGAATGGATAGAACACCTAATTGGATGCCTCTCGAACGATATCTGGAAATCATAAAACCGGACCATGCGAACAGGCCTGCAGCGACCATCTTCCCCATTTCAACGGCGATCCATCTTCCACCCGTCCACTCACCTATTCCAAAAAAACCAAAGAACACACCGCCCGTTCCAAGCACAAGGGCAATGTTTCCCATGACCTTTGGCATTCGGGATCTGTCCGTTTTTTCTTGAAAAGCAGACGTCAAGGAGGTGTCGCTCACGACATGGCCTCCACTGATTGGGTCTCCTTGGACTCGCCACCACGAAGTTGAATCATGTCCCGCAGGGTTGTCAATCCAATGTTTCGAATGATCAGTTCACCGACAATCAACGCACCCAACGAGACGAAGAAGTCGCCAACATCGCTGTCAACCTCAAACCCAAACAAGAAGAACCAACGGTGGAAAGAGGGACCGGCTGCCACCAAGTACGCCCGAATCATCCACGCACGGTGAATCTTGAATTTCTTCTGAACGGCTGCCCTGAAGGCGATGGTGATGGCGACCAGCAACAACCCTCCCCACAAGATATTGGTAAATCTGAGGAAGGGCTCAAATCGGTGTGGAAACAACACCGTCATGGAAACTGCGGAGATTCCAATCAATGCGCCTCCCGTGATGAACGTGTATCCGGCGATTCGGTGCAACCGCTTTCGTTTTCGAAGAACGTTCGAGTTGAACGTCAACATGGCGCTGAGCATCATGAAGGACCCTCCGATCATATGCCCGATGATGTTCAAACCACCCATGATCATGTGTTCAACTCGATGAACTCGGCGCTCACATGGGATAAATCCGTCATTCCCATCATCGTCATCATCGTCAGCCAACGCGCTTGATGAAAGCCATACCCCCAATTCGGTGGTGTTCAACTTGCTATCGTTGTTCTCGTCAGCGATTTGAAACTCTTCCATAGCAACGTTCCGCTCTGCATCGGTATCCCATCCGCCGAGTTCGTTCATGAGGTCATCGATTTCGGCCCACGTGGCGAAGTTGTCGCTGTTTTGGTCGACCCATTCCATGAATTCAGCACCTGAAATATCATCGCCTTCTGCATCGTCATCATCGGTGTCTGTATCTTCATCGGTGTCGGTATCTTCATCCGGATCATCGTCATCATCAGGAGGCGCCGTATCATCGTCGTCTGTCTGGTTTTGCGTAGCGTTTCCTTCGTCTGTGTCGTTGTCATCACCCTCATCTGCGTCTTCGCCAAGAGATCCTCCACACGCCTCATCTACCCGGCTTGGGTCGAGGAGGTCGTTGGAGGTGGTCGGAACACCTGAGATCGAGCTCTGTGCCACCAATGGGAGAGCGATCATCAAGCACAAGAGTGAAACCATCCAAGGTTTGAGTTTGATTGCATCCATTTCTTCACATCCATGTTTTGCCGTTAAGCACGGCTAAAACGATGAACATGGCATATAGGAGGATAGTGGGAGGAAGTGTTTGAACCCTTGAACAACATCGCCGAATTTTCGAAGCTATCTGTATCTATTCGGGGGTTGGGGAGTTTTCACCGGACCGAAGTTGTATCAAGTCTGGGAGCGGGGACCATAAACGATAGACTGGTCGATGACATCTTTACCACTCGTTTGCTCAAGAATATCGAGCAATCTCTGAAGGACTTGGAAGAAGGTAACAATCGTAACGCCAAGTCAG
>Ga0209602_1003594_pt1 | contig 11831 bp, 10 predicted proteins | sample COGITO_mtgs_1205_3_FD_184810 | JGI IMG/M metagenome (GOLD analysis project Ga0209602, IMG submission 184810) | Pelagic marine microbial communities from North Sea - COGITO_mtgs_120524 (SPAdes) (version 2) | ecosystem: Environmental > Aquatic > Marine > Epipelagic ...
ATCAGATTACGAATTTGATCAATCTGATAACCATAGAAGAACTGAAACTCAGTTTGATAACCTTCTGGAATAATCTGATCATAGATTGACTTCATTGTCTCTGGTTCAATATACTTCGCTGTGGGAACAGCGATTAAAATTTTCTTCACAGTTTTTTTTCCTAAGATTTTATCAGCGGTTTGATTCTGTTCTTTACTGTTAACTTTGTAGTCATTGATTGGATTGGTGTCGTTGTAGTTATATACGATGTCAGGCACGCATACGACCTTCTCTGGGTCTGCCTGTTCAATGATGTTATAGAAGGTAGCATTATCCCCGCCAGCACGATACCATTCGCCCTGCGCGTCTTGGAACAGCGAGGCATCTAGGTTGAGGGCAAGTCTACCAAGAAAAGTTCTTAAATGCGGATACGGAAAGTTCCAGTTGAATTTATAATCACGATATGATTTGCTCGCTTTGACTTCTGGTGGATAAGGTTGAGCAATCAATGGTATCTTATCAACTAACGACCAGCAACTACCATAGGTGTATTCGGCATCGTCATGATATAGATTATTATACATGTTGAAGATGTTTGGATTATTCACCAACCAATCATCACCATCAAGAATCATTACAATATCATCCGGATAACATCTAGATTGAATCGTTGAAATTTGATTACAAACTGCTCCCACATTTTTTTCACGAGTAATGACCTCAAAGTTTTCGAGTCCAGTTTCAGCGATTGTATTTTCAATCACCTCAGCAGTACGATCAGTTGATGCATCATTAATAATAATCATTCGATAGTTTTCATAATCCTGAGCAGCAACCGAGCGAATGCATTTGTCAATATAGTTTTCTGCGTTATACACTGCCGTGATGATTACAATTGGTTTCTCTGCTTGCTTACGAATGGTTGCTTCTTCGTAGTTATGAAAACGGCGACCGAATACCTTATGTACACGGTTATTAATATCAGTCACTTTACGATATTCTTCGATTGGTAGGAAGTCGCCCATTAACTTATAGAAGTGTTGTTTCCATTGTAGCGCAACTGTATCCCATGTACAGATATCCTTGACCTGATTACACGCATACATTTTTTGTTGGTGTAGGTATGGCGTTTTATATGCTTCGACAACTTTACTTGCAAAGATTGCTGCTTGCCTTTCTGTATTAATCCAAGGCAATGCCCAGTTAGGTTCTACAGGATAGGGCACTTTATAGCATGCCATATCAACGGCAGTTTCTTCTAATGCACCGAATGCGCAAGTAATTAATGGCGTGTTATAGGCAAGCGATTCAAGCGTTGAGATACCGAATGTCTCAGGGAAAGCAGAAGGATAAACCATATAAGAAGCAACAGAAAGAATATCGGAAATTTCTTTCTGAGAAATAACTCCAGTGAATTCAATATCATTAGATGCATACTCAGGATTTTCAACCATCTTTCGCCAATCAAGTTCTTGCGCATCAGGTCCATGCGAAGAACGGAAGCGATAATAACCGCCGATGACTTTAAGTTTTGCCTCGGGCAATTGCGCCTTTACCAATGGCCAAACTTTCTCAACCAGTGGAATCATGCCTTTGGTGACTGATGCGTTATAAACAAATAGATTAGGATCTTTCTTTGAAATGTCAACCCAGTCATGGTAGAGGCGAATACCATTCCGCGTTTGAAAGATATGCTTCTTTAAGGTCTCAAAACTTCTTCGCTTGCCATGATCACAATTTGTAATATATGATGTGTGCCAATCAGAAAGAGTAAAGATCTCATGTATTCTGCCTTGCAATACAAAATCTTCAATCAGGTCATCACCATCACAAAACGTATCATGCATCCAGAGTACGCGATGCTTTGACGTCATTGCCACGCTTTCTAGATTCGGTAGTCCTTCTGCCCATTTAAATTGTTTCTTCATATCATTAGGTGCAAATGAAACAACCGAGCGGGAAGCAATATAAATATCAAAGTAATTTTGATATTGTTCAATGTCATGCAACGAACGATAAAGCACTCCATCATATTTTCCTGGGCGTGCATCATCGCTAATACAGTCATTGAATACTGTAACTTCAAATCCAAGTTTAGCAAGTTCTCTTGAAATCAAAATAACAGCAGACTCAGAACCGCCCAATCCCCTTTTATCAAGGGTGGTTCCATCATAACAAAGTCCGAGGGTATCAACAAAACAAATTTTCATCAATGTTACTTTCTCATACCTATAAATACAATTATATTATACTTTATTTACACTAGATTTTCAAGGGAGTTTTGACATATGGCAGTGCCAAGTAGCCGTAACGAATTTAAAGAATACTGTCTGCGTTCGCTTGGTAAACCAGTAATCGAGATTAATGTCGATGATGATCAAGTTGATGATCGGATTGACCAAGCACTACGATTCTACTGGGATTACCATTTCGACGGAACTGAGAAAACATATTATAAACATCAGATCACTGCGAATACAATTTCAACGCAGTCAATCACTCTTCCTGAGAATATCATTGGTGTTGTAAAAGTTTTCGAGATTGGCGATCCGTCAACTTCATCTGGCGACTTATTTAATATTCGCTATCAGATTGCTTTGAATGACTTATACACGCTGACCAATGTTGGTTTGCTTAATTATTATATGACGCTGACTCATTTAGGATTGGTACAAGAGATTCTAGTAGGCAAATCGCCTATTCGATACAATCGCCATCGTGATACACTTCACCTTGACATGTCAAAGGATAAAATGACTGTTGGCGATTATCTACTCGTAGAAGCATATGAAGTTATAGACCCAGATGTATACACTGACGTTTGGGCAGATCGTTGGTTACAGCACTACACTGCGCAATTAATTAAAAGACAATGGGGTAGTAATCTTACAAAGTTTGAAGGATTGCAACTTCCAGGCGGTGTTACGTTTAACGGACAAAAGATATACGACGACGCAGATACCGAAGTTAAGAGACTCGAAGAAGAAATGATTATAAACTATTCGCTTCCAGTTTCTGATATGATAGGATAATTACATGTCGACTAACGTCTTCTTTAATAATTTTGAGAGTTATTCTGAACAGAATCTCATCGAAGATTTAATCATCGAATCAATTAAAATTTATGGACACGATCTTTATTATTGTCCACGCACGATCGAAAAGAAAGATGACGTTTTCGGCGAAGGTGTAATTTCATCATACAACGATGCATATCTCATTGAGATGTATATTAAGAATGTAGAAGGATTTGAAGGCGAAGGCGACTTCCTATCTAAGTTTAATATTCAAATTCGAGATGAAATTACATTCACTGTTGCCAATCGCGTGTTCGCTGATGAAGTTGGCGCAGCAGAAATTATAGAACGCCCGAGAGAAGGCGATCTGATTTATTTCCCACTGTCGGAAAAAGTTTATGTTGTTAAATTTGCTGAACACGAAGCACCGAACTTCTATCAACTTGGTGCGTTACAATGTTATGATTTGCGTTGCGAATTGTTTGAATATAGTCACGAAGATCTTAACACAGGCATCCCACAAATTGATGACCTTGAAGAATTATATTCAAGAAATATTGCGGTCTCTAATACAGATTCGGCACATGCTAATGGTGATGTGATTATGGATGCCAATACTGGAAGACCAGTGGCAGCAGACTCTTATAGTGTAGAAGATCCTTTCTCAGAAAACGCAACATTCCAGACAGGCGGTGCTGGTATTATTGACTTCACAGAAAACGATCCATTCTCAGAAGGTAATATTTAATGTTCGGTCAAACTTTCTATCATGGCACTCTGCAAAAATATGTTATTCTATTCGGTACATTGTTCAATGATGTTTGGATTAATCGAAAAGATGCTGGCGGCAATGTAAAACAGTCTTTTAAAGTTCCACTGGCATATGGTCCAAGGGAAAAGTTTCTTGCTCGTATAGAAGGTTTGGATGTAGATCTAGACCCACAAGAGCAACCATTTGCGATTGTACTTCCGCGTATGGGTTTTGAGATCACAGGGTTTAACTATGCCCCAGAAAGGAAACTTTCTACAATCAATCGTTTCGTTGAAAAGACTAATACTACAAACGAAGATGTTCGCAAGTATCAGTACAATCCCGTTCCTTATGATATACAGTTTTCACTATCAATTTTTGTAAAGACTGTTGAAGACGGCACACAAATTCTAGAGCAGATACTGCCATACTTTACACCAGAGTGGACAACAACAGTACAGTTAGTTTCTGATCCTGATATCACGTTAGATATTCCGTTGGTATTAACGAATACTTCACAAGATGATGTATACGAAGGTTCGTTTGAAGAAAGACGTTCTTTGATCTTTACTTTAGATTTTACAATGAAAGGGTTTTTCTTTGGACCAACTAAGAAACAAGGTGTTATCAAACTTGCGAATGTTCAATTCTATGATGCAACGCTGTTTACTGACATTGACGATGCTGTAGGAAATACTGAAGTTGCCTCGCGCGTAACTGTATATCCTGGTCAACTGGCGAATGGTTCTCCGACTACAAACGCAGCGGCAACAGTAGGTAAAAGTTTAATATCGAAAGAAGAAAACTGGGATTATATTGTAGATACACAGTCAACTTTCCCAGATGATTTCGGAGAATAATTATGGCGAATGATGTAATCGGCGAAGTCCTTGGACTGACGCTAATAGAAAAAGAAGAAAAACTTCCAACAACATATCAACCACCAGTTTCTGTCGATCAACAAGCAGAGACTGATGTTGAGTATGTTCGTGGAAATATGTATGATCTGATTGAGAAAGGCACTCGTTCAATGGATGAGTTGCTTGCCATCGCTGATCAATCTCAGCATCCACGATCTTACGAAGTTCTTTCTGGATTGATAAAAAACTTGAGTGAATTAAATAAAGACCTGATTGACTTACACGATAAGAAAAAGAAACTCATTAACGTGGAGCAACAAACTGCACCAAACACCGTGAATAATAATTTATTCGTTGGTTCAACCAGCGATCTATTGAAGATGATTAATAAAGAGAATGATGAAGAAACCAATTGAGGATATTGAAGAATATCGTACTTATCTTGGCAATGCAAATCTTAAACGACAAGGCGTAGATATATCATGGACTGAGGATATGATTCGCGAGTATGTTTCTTGCGCGAAAGATCCTATATACTTTGCTCAAAACTACATACAAATTGTCCACGTTGACCACGGTCTAATACCAATTGATCTTTACGATTATCAGCGAGAGATTATTGAAAAGACAACAAACAATCGAAGAACATGTGTCGTTACATCGCGTCAGGCTGGTAAAACAACGACTGCTGTATGCCTTATTCTTCATTATATTCTGTTTAATGATTATAAACTTGTCGCTCTTCTTGCAAATAAAGGAGACGCTGCAAGAGAAATTCTCGATCGGATTAAAACTGCTTACGAAGCACTTCCGAAGTGGTTGCAACAAGGAGTCGTAGAATGGAACAAAGGGAGTGTTGAATTTGAAAATGGATCAAAAATTGTTGCGGCCGCTACTTCCTCTTCTGCTATTCGTGGTAAATCCGTATCTTTCCTTTACATTGATGAGACCGCATTCGTTGAGAACTGGGACGAATTCTTTGCCTCAGTATTCCCTACAATATCATCCGGAACAACCACCAAGATTCTACTAACTTCTACTCCGAACGGACTCAATCATTTCTATAAGACTTGTGAAGGCGCCAAGTCAATGAAGAATGGTTATGAGTTTGTAAGAGTCATGTGGTATGATGTTCCTGGACGCGATGAGAAATGGAAAGAAGAAACACTCGCTGCGATGGATTTTGATCACGAAAAATTTTCACAGGAAATGGAATGCGAGTTTATTGGCAGTTCTGGTACATTAATCTCGGGCGGCAAACTCAAACAATTAGTTTATCGCGATCCACTCGAAGAGCGCGGTGGATTGACAATGTACTATCGACCACAACCAAATCGTAATTATGTAATTGTGGTTGATGTTTCTCGGGGCAAGGGATTAGATTACTCTGCGTTTCAAGTAATTGATATTACCAAAATGCCCTATGTACAGGTTTGTACATTTAGAGATAATATGATCACGCCAATGGATTATGCTTCAGTGTTACATCAGTTTGGTAAATTCTATAATGAAGCACAAATCATGGTTGAAGTAAACGACATTGGTGAACAAGTTGCTTCTACATTGAATGAAGATTTTGAATATGAAAATATGCTTTTTACTGAGAGCAGCGGTCGTAGTGGTAAGCGATTGACCACAGGATTCTCATCGAAAGGCGACAAAGGTATTCGTACAACTAAAACTGTCAAGTCTATTGGTTGCTCGATACTGAAACTTCTGATTGAGCAGGATCAACTTATCTTAAATGACTTCAACACAATTAAGGAACTTTCTACATTTAGTAAGAAGGGAGTCAGTTGGGAAGCAGAATCAGGATGCCATGATGATCTTGTCATGGGACTGGTTCTTTTTGCATGGTTGTCGAACCAGAAATTCTTCAAAGAATTAACTGATATAAATACCATTAGTCAATTAAGAGACATGAATGAAGAACAATTGTTAAACGAATTAACACCATTTGGAATTATTGATACTGGGCATGATATATTTGAAGAACAACCTTTGATGGCCGTCAGTGGCGATTCGTTTCTGTTTAGTGATGACGAAATCTAGAACTTTAGATTTTATAAATAATATACAAGAATAATTTATTATTCAACCGTTGAAAAACTATAAGGGAGAAGATACTATGCCTTTTCAACTCAGTCCAGGCGTAAATGTAACAGAAATCGACCTGACTACTGTCATCCCGCAGGTTGCTACAACTGAAGCAGCAATCGGTGGTATGTTTCGCTGGGGACCAGTAGAAGATTACCTGCTGATTCAAAGCGAAGATCAGTTGGTCGACCGTTACGGCAAGCCAAATAACGATAATTTTGAGACATGGTTTACTGCGGCGAACTATTTGGCATATTCTGATGCCCTATATGTAAGTCGTGCTTGGAGTACAACTTCTTACAACGCAATTGCCAATACTGGTGAAGCGAACGTTGCTCAGCAAGTTACTAAAAACGAGCAACACTATAATGCAACAAAAGATGGCACCTATGACGCTGATATGCAGTGGGTAGCGAAATATCCTGGTGCGCTCGGTAACTCTTTGCAAATTTCTGTTTGTGATAGTGCCAACGCATATCAAAGCAACGTTGCTCTCGAAGAAGTAGATGCTGCTAACACTGGCACTGCAAACATTGTGTTTACAGTTGGTTCTAACACTGCTACCATTTCAGTTTCTAACGCTGCTTCTGGCGATGCAAACTCTTCAGCTGCTGTACTTACTTCAGTATTGGCTGATATCGCAATTACTGACCAAGTTCTCGCTGGTAACAGCACAATTTCTACACAGTATCTTCAAGTTACTGCGAAAGGAACTGTTACGAAAACTGAAGAGACTGGTTCAGAAACTGGCGAAGCAACGGTAACAATTTCTTTCTCAGATCGTTATCGTCTTTCCGAAAATTTCTCGTCAGACACACTCCAGCGGTTCTGGGCAGGGCAAGGTATTACAGAAGAAGCTCCTGGGCAGTCTAACTGGCAGTTGGCGCAAGGTAATACTTCAGCGCAAGACGAAATGCATATTGTAGTTTATGACGAAGATGGTAAAATTACTGGTACGCCAGGAACTCCTCTTGAAGTATGGCAGCGATTGTCTCGTGCTACTGATGCTAAGAACGATGATGGCGCAGCGAATTATTACAAAGAAGTAATTAACCAAGGTTCGCGTTGGCTCTGGTTTGCTAATGATCGCGCAAATGCTGTTTCTAATACTGCTGAAAATCTTGCTTCTTCTACGAACGATGCTCCATACGTCCAGTCTTTCGTTGGCGGTACGGACAGCGTAGCAGAAAGTTCCGCAGATGCATTGTCGCCAGTTATTCGAGCATTCGATTTATTCAAGTCTGCTGAAGATGTTGACGTATCTCTGATTCTAACTGGTAAGTCAATTGGCGGAACTACAACTTTCCAAGGTCGTACTGTAATTGGTACTCAGTTGCCGAATTATCTGATTGATAATATTGCAGAAACTCGTAAAGACTGCGTAGTATATCTGTCGCCAGAACGCGGTGATGTTGTCAACAATGCTGCTGGAGATATCGAGCGTGATGTAACTGACTTCCGAAACGTATGTCGTTCAACTTCTTATGCTGTAATGGACAGCGGATACAAGTATCAGTATGACAAGTACAACGATGTATATCGTTACGTTCCTTTGAACGGAGATACTGCTGGTTTGACTGCTTATACTGCCGATATCCGTGATGCATGGTGGTCACCTGCTGGTTTCAACCGTGGTAACATTAAGAACCTTGTTCGTTTGGCATGGAATCCTAAGAAAGCAGAGCGAGATGTTCTTTATAAGAGCGGTGTAAACCCAGTTGTGTCTTTCCCAGGACAGGGAACTGTACTGTTCGGTGACAAGACTCTTCTGGCGAAACCATCTGCCTTTGATCGAATTAATGTACGTCGTCTGTTTATTGTTCTCGAGAAAGCAATTGCGACATCTGCTAAGTTTACTCTGTTTGAGTTCAACGATGCATTTACTCGTGCTTCGTTCGTCAACCTCGTAACTCCGTTCTTGCGTGATGTACAAGGTCGCCGAGGAATTACTGACTTCGTTGTAATCTGTGACGAAACTAACAACACAGGTGAAGTGATTGATCGTAACGAGTTTGTTGGTGATATCTACATCAAACCTGCACGTTCTATTAACTTCATCCAGTTGAACTTCGTTGCTGTAAGAACTGGGGTTGAATTCTCCGAAGTTATTGGTCAATTTTAATAAATAGATAAAAATAAATTCATAGGAGAATAAGCAAATGGCTTTTAGTATAACAAGTTTTAAAGGCGGCGCAATTCAAGCGGGTGGGTATCGTCCTGCCCTGTTTGAAGCGCAAGTAACTCGCGCAGGGAATTCTATGAATTTCCTGTGTCAAGCAACCCAAGTTCCTGCTATGACTATGGGTGTCATTGAAGTTCCATACTTTGGTCGTAAGATTAAAGTTGCTGGCGATCGTACTTATGCCGAGTGGACAACAACGGTCATGATTGAAGAAGATTTCGGACTTCGTGCTGAGTTGGAAGATTGGCAAGAGCAGATTAACTCTGCTGATGGTAATATCCGTGCTGAAGTATTTGAAGCATATAAATCTGAAGCAGAAATCTTTTTGTATGGAAAAGGCGGCGGGAAACTCCGTTCATACAAGTTGCAAGGTTGCTGGCCAACTGATGTAGGTACAATTGAATTGGATTGGAATACAACTGATACAATTGGAACTTATACAGTGACATGGGCATTTGACGTAATGGAACCAGGAAGTTAATTTTAACTTCCTTTTTCCTCTGAACTTCGTTATCCACGGGGATATAAATACTTTTATGTCCCCATTTTCTATTCGGAGTTAAATTATAATGGATCTATTCGGTTTCGAGATAAAACGCAAAAAGGAAGATAAGGAACAAGAAAAAGTTGTTTCTTTCGTCCCGCCAACTAATGATGACGGTGCACTGAGCATTGCGTCTGGCGGCATTTATGGAACATATGTTGATTTAGATGGGAGCGTTAGAACTGAAGCAGAATTGGTGACAAAGTATCGAGCAATGGCAATGGATCCTACAATTGATCTTGCCGTACAAGATATTTGCAACGAAGCAATCGTAGAAGATTCTGATGAAGAAACAGTTTCTATTGTTCTTGATAATTTAAAAACAACTGAATCAATTAAAAAGAGTATTCGCAATGAGTTTGAAAATTTGTTGCGGAAACTAGAATTTAATTATTTAAGTTACGAAATCTTTCGTCGTTGGTATATTGATGGGCGTTTGTACTATCATGTAATTATTGACGAGAGTAAACCATCCAAAGGTATTGTAGAACTTCGTTATATTGATCCGCGATATATTAAGAAAGTTCGAGAAGTAAAGAAAGAAAAGACCGATCAAGATATCCCTGTTGAAAAGGTTGTAGCAGAATACTATCTCTACAATCCTGCAGGGTTTTTAAAGAAAACTGGTTCTAATGTTCCTTACACGCAATCTACCGCAAGTTCTCAATCAGCGGGAATTAAAATTTCAAAAGACTCAATTGCTTATTGTACCAGCGGTCTTCAAGCAAGCGACAACAACTTAATTATATCATACTTACACAAAGCAATACGACCATTGAATCAGTTACGATCAATGGAAGATTCGTTGGTCATTTATCGTATCTCGCGCGCACCTGAGCGAAGAATCTTTTATGTTGATGTTGGTGGTTTGCCAAAAGCAAAGGCAGAGCAATATCTTAACAACATCATGACTAAATTTAAGAACAAGGTTGTATACGATTCTGGCACTGGTGAAGTGCGAGATGATCGCAAGTTTATGACAATGCTAGAAGACTTCTGGTTGCCTCGCCGAGAAGGTGGTCGTGGTACTGAGATTACAACACTTCCAGGCGGTCAAAACCTTGGCGAGATTGAAGACGTACAATACTTCCAGAATCTTTTGTATAAGTCATTAAACGTACCAATCACTCGTTTACAATCTGACTCTACATTTACATTGGGTCGTGCTACCGAAGTTTCTCGGGACGAAGTGAAGTTCTCGAAGTTTATTACTCGACTACGCAATAAATTCAGCGAACTGTTTAACAAGTTGCTTGAGCGGCAGTTAATCCTAAAAGGTGTTTGTACTCCAGAAGATTGGAAAGAGTGGAAGCATCAAATTGATTATGATTATGCGGTTGATAACTATTTCCATGAATTGAAGAATATGGAAATTATGCGCGACCGAGTAGGTCTTTTGCGAGAAATGGAAGATTCGATCGGCAAGTATTATTCTCACGAGTATACTCGCCGCTACATCCTGCAGCAAACAGAAAAAGAAATGAAAACTATTGACGAACAGATTGCTGCTGAAAAAGACGATCCACGTTATGCTGGAGACGAAGAAGAAATGGACGGGTTTGACGCTGATGATGTGACAGCAGAACCGCAACCAGATGAGAAAGAACAAGAAGCGGAAAAAGAAGAACCCCAAGAAGATTAATTTAAATAAATACTGAGAGGAATTTAATTATGACAAGTATTACTGACTTTATTTCTGCCGCAGTAGCAGATAAACCACAAAAAGCATTTGATGCATTTGACGCAGTTATTCAACCAAAACTTGAAACTGCCCTTTCAGCAAAATACGACGAAGTTGTATCATCAGCTTTTAATAAGACAAACACAACAGAAATGGAAGTAGATAACGATGAAGAATGAAAAACTATTGTCAATCTTAGAAGGTTATAAAGCGAAGAGCGGCGATGAGCAAAACTTCATGGATAAGCACACTGAAAATATGTCTATTATGGACGGTCCAGGATATGCTGAAATTCGTAAAGCAACTGATGCTGTTTCTTACATCAATCGTAATCCAGTGAAAGGATACAATCCAGGACAAGATGAAGAAGTCTATGAAGAGTATGCTGATGTGATTAATCAGGCAGTCGAAGATTTCTTAGAAGAGGCATCCGACGAAGAGCGCGAGACACTGGAAGAATTGTTTTCAACAGAAGAAGGTTATGACGAATTCGTTTCCATGATTTTCGAAAAAGACGAAGATGATGATGACGAAGATGATGATGACGATGACGAAGATGATGATGACGATGACGATGACGACGAAGAAGACGGCGAAATTGAAACTAATCCAAAAGTGAAGAAAGAAAGCAAAAAGAAAGCGAAGTCTGGATACTAATCTGTGGCGCAATATCGTATAGATTCAAATCAGTTTTTACCAAACGGCGCTTCGATATATGAA
>Ga0209602_1003600_pt1 | contig 11826 bp, 11 predicted proteins | sample COGITO_mtgs_1205_3_FD_184810 | JGI IMG/M metagenome (GOLD analysis project Ga0209602, IMG submission 184810) | Pelagic marine microbial communities from North Sea - COGITO_mtgs_120524 (SPAdes) (version 2) | ecosystem: Environmental > Aquatic > Marine > Epipelagic ...
CAAAGAAGTGGAAGATAAAATTTACGAGAGAGACATCGTATTAACTTACGAAAAAAATATTGCAAGTCATGAACAATAAGAAAGTTGCAAGTTTATTGAACAAAGGTATCAAGTTCGAAACACTTAAGATGTTGAACGAAACTCAAATTGATACATTATATACTGCCGTAATTGGTGAACAAGAAAGTTTGTCTGACAAAGTACAAGATGTTCAACAATTAAAAGGTGAATTATCACAATTGAATCAAGCAATTGACCAAACCATTCAAAAGATTGGTGAAGAAGAAAATGAAGACGGGTTGGAAGATTTGGCACGTCAAGATTATACTGGTCAAGAAGGTCCTCATGATGAGAAAGACATGGCCCCTGATGGTATGGATGATGATTCAGATAATAACCGTTCAGAAATGGGTGAAGAAGAAGAGGTTAATCCATGGGCGATATGTACATCTTCATTAGGTTTAGAAGGACGTGAAAGAGACTCATATAGTAAGAGTGAATCTGAAAAATATGAAAGATGTGTTAGAGACGTTAAAAAACAAAATGAAATTAGACAAATCGAAGAATCTATAGTATCTTTGGTGAAGAAATACGTACCAACGACTATGAGTAAGAAAGATTTAATTAATTTATTGGAACAGGGACCTGGTACGAAGGAAGCACCTGTTAAAACACCTACGAGAACTAAACCTGAAAGGAAGACACCTTATAAGCCGAAACATAAACCGGCTCCAAAAGCAGGTGAAACAGAAACTGCACCTTCGAGAGTTAAACCTGGTACGATTGAAAAACCAGAAAGAAAGACTCCATACAAACCAAAACACAAACCAGCACCTAAGGCAGGTAAAAAAGAATTACCAAGCTTTTTGAAGTTTAATACATTAAATATACAATTTAGAGATGAGCAAGAAGATTAATGAAGCACCAATTGACTACGGAGATAGACCAGAAAGAATGGCTCCTGATATTCAGGCAAAAATTCAAGGTCGTGAGACTCCGTTATCTGATAATCCCGCTTTGGATATCGATGTGGATGGTGACGGTGTTGTATCATCATTTGAAGAGTTATTGGCGTCGAAAAGATTTAAGGACGTTGTAGATAAGGTAAAACAATATACAGGTATTACTGACATCTCTAATCAAAATGCCTTGATGCAGTTGCAAATGATGTTGCAACGTGCAGTTCAAGATGTTAAATCAATCGAGAACGAAAACGAAGAGTATCTTGAAAACTTAGCCGTTGATTTGGTTAAGAAAGAAATGGCACTTCCTGATGGAGCATTCCAATTCGATGTGGAATTATTATCAGGTATGGGTCAGATTGACACTTCTAAAATGAGACCTTCATCAGAAGAACCAGATGAGGAGGATATTATGAAAATGTTCGGTGATGAGAATGCCGATGATATGGAGGACGACATCGAAGCATTTATGGATGCAATGGATAAGTTTGACATGGAGAAAGCAAAAAGACGTTTCATCAACTCCTTAATTCAAGGAGCGTCTAAGAAAGGTCATTATATGTTCAACTTGGTTCGTGAAGAATTGGACCGTTTGGACCCACGACTACTAAACCTTTACGGTGTGTTAATGTCTATTGCAGATTTGATGTACTGGATTATACCTGATGAAATGACACAGATGATGGCAGGTGAGGGTGAAGGTGTTCAGGGTTCTGAAGAAGTTGATGATACTACTGACCCACCTACAATCAAAGCAAAAGGATTATTCTTTCCTGTTTTACTTCACGAGTTAATCAAAGGTGTTTATGAGGTCTTGGGTACACAAGGTTTACCTGACGACCCTAAAGCTGCAGATATGGTTATGGCATCACAAGATACCTTACCTTATGAAATTTGGGATTTAAGATTAGGACCTGTTATTTGGGAAAGATTCACTGCATCATATCCTGAAGATTTATATGAAGATGATATGAGAGAGATTCAGAATTATTTATTCTCACGTTTCTCAGCATTATCGACAGAAGAGTTCTTCGAGGTGGCTAAAGAAATTATTGGTGACTCAGAAAAAGGTCAGAAGATTGTTAAGAGAATGGTTGATGAAATCGTTGAGGAACTTCGTCAGTATGACTTAGAAGATGCTTTAGGTGATAGTGATGACGAGGAAGATGATGATGAGTTCAGAGGCTTCTTAGGTGGTCTCGGAATTGATTTATCATAAATAAATCTTACTTTATGATTTATGGGTTTAAGTAGAGAACAGGTATTGGTCGAGTATGCAAAGATTGTGAAAGATACTTCCTATGCTCTTAAGACCTATCTTCAAACCTACGACAATACACAATCACGTTACGTTCCTTTAGAATTATTCCCTGACCAAGACAGGTTGATATACGACTACGATAACTTTGAGGAGAATATCGCTATTAAGTATAGACAGGCGGGTGTATCTACGGTAACCGCTGCGTGGTCATCTAAAAAGTTGGTTACGGCTAAAAAGAGTAAACCTGAAAAGATTCTAATCATTGCAAATAAATTGGATACATCCATGGAATTTGCGAATAAGATTAGGGCGTTTCTTGACCAATGGCCTGAGTGGTTAGGTGTTAAGTTCTCTGCAGATAAGAATTCACAAAGACACTTTAAGTTAACGAATGGTTGTGAGGTGAAAGCCGTTGCAACATCAAAGGATGCCTTGCGTGGTTATACCCCAACAATCCTAATATTTGATGAGGCAGCATTTATCGATGCCGATGATGACTTCTGGTCTGCGTGTATGGCTTCATTGTCTACGGGTGGTAAGGTAATCGTTATTTCAACACCTAACGGTTTTGACCCAATCTATTATTCAATATACGACCAATCATTAAGAGGGATGAACGACTTCAAGATTACCGATATGTATTGGTACCGTGACCCTCGTTATGCCAAAACACTACAACTAATTAAATGTACCGACATTGTTCATTACATGTTGAACCGTGAAGATTATAATGATGAAGAGGTTATTATTAATTATTCAGATATTGACCCAAGAGAAAGAGATTTTGACGAGATAACTAAAAAGTTTGATGAGGGATATAAACCCTATTCATTGTGGTTTGAGGCTATGGCCAAGAAACTTAAGTTTGATAGACGTAAGATTGCTCAGGAATTGGAATGTAACTTCTTAGGTTCAGGGGATAATGTTATTCCTAACGAAACTATTGAAAAAATGAAAGACCGTGAAATCCGTAATGCCGATAATAAGTTTATGGGTGGTGCTTTGTGGCAATGGAAAGAACCAATTGCAGGACATAAGTACATTATGGGTATTGACGTTTCTCGTGGTGATAGTGAGGATTTCACTACCTTCTGTATTATCGACTTTGATGAGAGAGAACAGGTATTGGAGTACTTAGGAAAGATACCACCTGATGTTGCTGCTGAGATTGCATTCAAATGGGCCACTATGTATTCTGCATTTGTGGTTATTGATATCACTGGTGGTATGGGAGTATCTACGGCAAGAAAACTTCAAGAAATGGGTTACCAAAACTTATATGTTGAAGGTGTTAATACCGCTGATAAGTGGAAATATAATCCAAAAGCAATGGAGAAGATACCAGGTTTGAACTTTAATAGTAAAAGGGTTCAGATTGTTGCGGCTTTTGAAGAGGCATTGAGACATGGTTACGGAGTACGTTCAACTAGATTATTACATGAGTTGAATACGTTCGTTTATGTAAATGGTAGACCTGACCACTTAAAAGGACAACACGATGACTTGATTATGGCAATGGCTATGGCAATATATGTTGGTGAAAATTCATTCTCATCATTGGAGAAGGTAACAGAACAAACAAAGGCAATGGTTGATAGTTGGATGGTACAAGAAACTCCGATAAAGAATCCTGTTAATGATTATAATCCTACATTAAGTGCGATGAGAAATGACCCATATGGTAGACCTCATCACGGTGGTGCGTCAAAAAGTGATTATGAAAACTATTTATGGTTATTCGGGGGTAGAAAATAAAAGATTTAATTATTGTAGGAAATTACTACTATTTATATAAAAACAAGAAATGGCTGAGAATAACTATACTGTATGGCAGAGATTAACCAAAGTTTTTGGTCCCGATTCTACATTGGACCAACAGCCGCCTGTATACAAATTTGATAAGAAGGAGTTACTTAAAACACCTGACAAAAATGAGTACGAAAGAGAGAAACTTCAAGCTCAACAAACTCTATACCTTGGTCAACAATGGCAGAAGGTAGAAAATAACTTATATACCCAAGCCGTTTATTACGAGCCAACGAGACTCGCAGCATTCTACGATTATGAGAGTATGGAATATACTCCTGAGATTTCTGCAGCACTCGATATCTATGCTGAGGAATCTACAACGGCAAATGAAGATGGATTTATCCTTCAGGTGTACTCAGAAAGTAAAAGAATTAAATCTGTATTAACAGACCTATTCAATAATAGATTAGATATCGATACCAACTTACCGATGTGGACAAGAAACACAGCCAAGTATGGTGATAACTTCGTATATCTGAAGTTAGACCCTGAAAAAGGTATTATGGGCGGTCAACAACTACCTAACATTGAAATCGAAAGATTAGAAAGGGGTATGACTTCAACACCGAGTCAATATGGTGTTAATCAACCAGCTGGTGAGTCAAATGAAGAGGTATTGAAATTCAAATGGAAAGTAAAAGACATGGAATTCAATACGTGGGAGATTGCTCACTTTAGGTTATTGGGTGATGACCGTAAGCTTCCTTATGGCACTTCTATGTTGGAGAAAGCCAGAAGAATTTGGAAACAACTTATTCTATCAGAAGATGCGATGTTAATCTATAGAACATCAAGAGCACCTGAAAGAAGAGTATTCAAAGTATTCGTAGGTAATATGGATGACAAAGATGTCGAACCGTATGTACAACGAGTCGCCAACAAGTTCAAACGTGACCAGGTCGCAGACCCTTCAACGGGTAATGTCGACCTACGTATGAACCAAATGGCCGTAGACCAAGATTACTTTATTCCTGTTCGTGACCCTAACGCTCCGAACCCTATTGATACTTTACCAGGTGCACAGAACTTGTCAGAGATTGCGGATATTGAATACATCCAAAAGAAACTATTGACAGCACTTCGTGTTCCTAAAGCATTCTTAGGTTTTGAAGAGGTTACTGGTGAAGGTAAGAACTTAGCATTACAGGATATCCGTTTTGCGAGAACTATCAATAGAATTCAAAGGTCTATGATTCAGGAGTTGAATAAGATTGCAATCATCCACTTATATATCTTAGGTTTTGAGGATGAATTACAAAACTTCCAATTGGCATTAACTAACCCATCATCACAAGCTGACTTGTTGAAGGTGGAACAATGGCAACAGAAGATTCAATTGTATCGTGATGCAACTACTGACCCAGGAAACGGTATCTTACCTGTTTCATCATCATGGGCTAAGAAACATATTCTTGGATTCTCTGATGAGGAAATCAAACTTGACTTACAACAACAACGTATTGAAAGAGCGGTTGCTGGTGAATTGGAGAAAACTCAAGAAGTTATTATCAATACTGGTATCTTTGACAATCTTGACAAATTGTATGGTCAAAAAGGTACAGCACCTGAAGGTGAAGCTGATGCTGAAGGAGGAGACGACTTCGGTGGAGGAGACGACTTCGGTGGTGGTGGAGATTTCGGTGGAGGTGGAGATTTCGGTGGAGACTTAGGAGGAGACTTAGGTGGTGAACCTGCTGGTGAAGTTGAAACTGGTGGTGAACCTGAATTAGCTCCTGAAAGATTTGTTAGAAATAAAGACTTAGATTTAATCTTAGAAGATATGACATTATTTGGTCAAGACGAAACTATTGACCTATCTAAAGGTAGAGAGTCATTAGGTGAGATGGAAGAAAAGTTGAACCAGTTACTCAAATAGTAATATTTATAAATAAAACAATTATGAATAAGTTCGGTACTATAAAATCAAAGATTGAAAGAACGTTAGTTTCTACTTACGGTAAACAATCTTTTAAGTCTAACCTTCAGGGTTTCAAAAAGAGAATCTTGGGTGACAAAAATTTGGCTGAAGCCTATTACCTTTATGATGAATTAAGTTCACAAAAAGGTTTATCTAAAGAAGTTGCTTCGGTATATGTAAATGAGTCGTTTGAAAAGTTAAATGATATCATCACAAATAACAAAGAAAAAATTGAAGAATTATCTAAGTGGGTTAATGAACTTTTAGATGAATCTGTTGAAAATAATTACGTAGATATTGATAACGTTATTTACGAAAAATCTTTAACTAAATTGGAGACAGTTGTGGAATCAAAATTAAAGATTCAGAGAACACTTTCTGAAACAAAGATTGAAGACGTAATCAAAGAATCAGTAAATCTACCATTGTCTACAATGTTGAAAATTGCGTCGAATACTTTCAACAAAGAATATGAAAATATTAGTGAATCAGAGAAAGAGGAATTGAAAGGATTATTATCAATGACAAAAGAACAAATCTCAGAAGAGATGAATACTCTAAAAGAATCGGTGGTTTCTAAACTACAGGGTAATATCAACGAAAGTGACGATAAAGAACTTCAAGAAAAGATTGGTAAGACCATTGAAAAGATTAACGAAAGTAAAAACGATTTAGTTTCGTTATATAAGTTACGACAACTACACGAGGGGTTATAATTAAAAAAGGGTTTAGTCTTCTAAACCCTTTCTTTTTTCTACATATTTGGCTTTTTGGAGTTGTTTCCTTTTTTTGGTGGTGTCTTTCTCATGATATCTTCCTTCTCGTAAATTATTAAGTTGTTTGGTTTTTATCACCTTATACTTATAATTTTTGAGTGCTCTCTCAATACCACCTTTTTTGTCTACTTTTACTACTAACATACTTGACTATTATAATAAATAGTTTTTTTAAGTCAAATTTTGACTGAAGGGAAAAAGTTTCTTATACTTTTATCAACAAATAAACGAGAAGATATATGAAGAATATATGAAAAAAGGTAAAAGTTCGAAATTAAATATTTTCGAAAACGCTAAGTGTAGTTATGGTACTGTAGACGCACAAAACTTAAAATCAATTTACATTTCAATTCAATCATGGATTGAACCAACTGTTGAAAGTGACAATTGGAACAGAATAAACGGAAACTTAAATCGCAACATTAAACATAACTTATTAGAGTGTGTTGACCCATTAATTTTTGAAACACATAATATTGTAGATTTAGACTTAAGAACGAGTGGTATTCAAATGGGTAAAAAATCTTTCATGAATTTAGAGGTTACATTATTTGTAAAAGAACACATGGATTTCAAATCAATTATTTTGAGAGACCGTGTAAAGAAAATATGTAAGTCAATATATTCAGATGAGTTGATGTCTTCAGATTATTTTACATTGTCTAAGACCAAAACGAAAAAGAAAGAATATTTATCTTAAAGACCTTTTTCGTGAAAATCAAAATTACAGAATCACAACTACAAAAATTAAGAAAGGTCATCAGTGAGGCTAACACCGCCATTGATGACCTCAATAATCTTATTGACCCGTCTGATTTCACGGTAAATGAGGATTTTACTATAGTGACTTTTAGAAATATAATCTTAGAAGGTGATATGGAAGATAATGACATTTCTGTCAGAGTCATGATTGATAAGATTTTATATACTTATTATGGTGAACAAGACGTGACTAGTTTCGCCACACATTGGGCAATCAAAGACGTTTATTCAGGAGAAGATTTATTATTAGGTCATGTTATTAATAACAGAGTTGCTGAAGTAATGAACGCTAAATATTCCAAATATATTGGAGTGACGGTAAGTGAATTCGATGTCATCATAGAATAATCTCCATTCTAAAGTATTTATAATAAAGATTTATTCATATGAGAGTTTTAGGACCACAAGATACAGGGAAGGGAATATTGATTGAATGGGATGCAGGATATGTAAACCCACACGATAGTCGTAATGCTGAAGTTATCAAAGAATCGTATGGTCAGTTGGACCACTCGAAGCCATTTGAGTTTTATGCGGTATTACAAAAATTTGACACACCAAACAGAAACGGTCGTGTTTACCCTGAAAAAATATTAAGAAGAGAAGCCGAAAGATATCAAGGGGCAATTAATAAAGGTTTATCCATTTCTGAGTTGAACCACCCTGAATCATCATTGATTGATTTGGACCGTGTATCACATCTTATCACTGATATGTGGTGGGAAGGTAATACATTAATGGGTAAGTTAAAATTATTAACTTCACCTGGTTTCCATGATAGTGGTGTTGTTTCGTGTCCTGGTGACCAAGCGGCAAACTTAATGAGACAAGGTGTTACCATGGGTGTATCCTCACGTGGTGTAGGTTCATTGGCTAAGAAGGGTGAAAGAAACGAAGTACAGGAGGATTTTGAACTTATTTGTTTTGACCTTGTATCGTCTCCATCTACTCCAGGTGCATACCTTTTCCTTAATAAGGACGATAAAGGTAAGTACGAAGAAAACTTAGAAGAGGAAAAAAGACCTGAACCTGAAGCAAGAATTGATGGTGGAATGGGTGCATCTATTGACTTAATGAGAAGATTATCCGATTATTTAGGTAATTAAAAATTTTATAACCATGGATGAGAAATATTTCGTAGCAAAAATTCAGTATGACCTACCTGACGAGAATTCAGGAAAGATTAAAAAAATCAGAGAAGAGAAACTTGTAAAAGGATACAACGTAACAGAAGTTGAATCTAAAGTTACTAAGAGTTTCGAAGGTTTCCCACATGATTGGAGAATCACCGCATGTGCTGAAAGTAAAATCGACGAGGTTTACGAATAACAAAAACCAAACCAAAAAATTTAAGAATCGGAGGGTGACTTCCGATTTTTTTATGCTCTTATGTTTCGTATGTGATATTTTTCCATATTTCATACTATTTATATGATAAGAATAAATAAACATTTGCGCAAATAGTAAAAAATGGCAAACGAAACTAAAAAATCATTAGTTGAAGAGGCACTACTTCAAATGAAAAATTTGGAAGAAGCCGTAACGGAAAATGCAAAAGGAATACTTGCTTCTACTATGAAGGAAGAAATCAGTGAATTAGTAAAAGAATCGCTCTCTGAGGAAGAGGAGGTTGACGCAGTCGAAATGGAAGAAGGTTCAAAAATGGAAAAAGAGACAGAAATGTCTGAACAAGAAATGGAACTTGACATTGAAGACGAAGTAGATGATGAAATGGACATAGAAATGGACATGGATTCTGATGAAGATTCAGAAATGGAAGATGAAGGCGAGGAGATGGACATGGAAGACGTAGAAGATATGTTGATGATGGACTTACCTGGTGATGAGTTGGAAGTTGATGATGAAGAAGAAGTTCTTTTACCTCTTGATTTAACAGGAGCATCTGACGAGGAAATCTTAAAGGTTTTCAAAGCTATGGGTGAAGAAGACGGAATTATCATCTCTCAAGATGGTGACGATGTTGTACTCAAAGACGAAGAAGCTGACGTTGAATACAAAATCCAAATGGAATCAGAAGAGAAAGAGGAAGAAATGGCTGAGGGTGATATGGAAGAAGAAATGTACGAAGGTGACATGGAAGAAGAAATGGACGAAGTTGTTTACGAAATCGAAGTATCTGAAGAAGACGATATGGAAGAAGGGTATAAAGAAGAGGAAATGGCTGAAGGTCAGGGTTATGATGACCGTGAAGACGAAAGAGAAGGAATGAAGCATGGTAAAATTGCTGACAAGGATTTAGATTCTGAAAAAGCAAGAAGAGACGACGCACATTTCGAAACAAGAGAAGGTGAAATGGAAGAAGGAGAAGCTACTGAAGGTATGGTGAGAAGTCACGCAGCTGGACAGAAAGCGTCATCTGACAAATCTAAAGGTCTACCTAAACCACATTCAGTACCAAACAAAGCTCGTTTGGGTGAAGGTACAGAAAAAGAGTTACAACAACTTAGAGAAAAGAATGAAGAGTACCGTAAGGCACTTAACATCTTCAAAGAGAAGTTGAACGAGGTTGCAGTATTCAACTCTAACTTGGCTTACGCTACACGTTTGTTCACAGAGAACACTACCACTAAGCAAGAGAAAATCAATATCCTCAGAAGATTCGATTCAGTAGAAACATTGAAAGAATCAAAAGGTTTGTATAAGACTTTGAAAGAAGAATTTGAAAGCAAGGAAGCTAACACAATCTCAGAATCTATGACTGAGAAAGTAAGTAAGACTCCTGTTAAAGGTTCATCAGCAAATCTTATCGAATCTAAGACATATGAGAATCCACAATTCATGAGAATGAAGGATTTGATGTCAAAAATAATAAAATAAAATAAAACTTAAAAATTACTAAAAATGGGAGCATATTAGGAATCAGGTCTAGTTGGTAACATCGGTCTTAAGCACTTGAAAGTTATCAAAGAAGACACAATCAACAAATGGGACAAATTAGGTTTCTTAGATGGCTTGAAAGGTCACTTGAAAGAAAACGTAGCACAGTTATACGAAAACCAAGCGTCTCACTTAATCAACGAAGCAGCAAACGCTTCTGACTCAGGTTCATTCGAAACTGTAGTCTTTCCTATCGTTAGAAGAGTATTCTCTAAATTATTAGCTAACGATATCGTATCTGTACAAGCTATGAACTTACCAATCGGTAAATTGTTCTACTTCGTACCTAAAATCCAGAACAGAAACTCTGATGGTACACACGTAGCACCATTCGGTGCACCTAACGGTCCATCTACTACAGATTCAAACTACGATAGTGGTAAGAACTTGTACGACCGTTTCTACGAAGGAGAAACTCCAAATTCAGACCCAGCAGGTTTGTTTGACTACTCAAAAGGTGCTTACACAGCATTGACTGACACATTGGTTCCAGTTAAATGGGATGCAGGTGCATTGGTAGCAACTACTTTGACTGACGTATTAGGTGGCGCATCTGCAAACGTAAGAAGTTTGTTGTTCGCATTATCAGGTTTCTCTTCAGCAGGTGCTGGTAAATTAATCGGTCCTGATGGTCAAGAAATGGATAACGAAGATTTCTTAGCATCTTTAGAGTGTTACGAGGACTTACTACCTGACGTTTATTATAACTTCAGAGTAGTTACTCAGAAATACGGTAAAGGTATCGTAGAATATGGTAGTGAAGCAACTGCAGCATTCCCAGGTTCAGGTCCAGGTGGTAAGTATGACAATATCTGTGACGTAACAGGTATCATCTACTTAGAATTAGACCTATCAACTCCAGCTGCTATTGGTTCTGTATCATTAGACGGTTACACAGGTACTACAGTTGCTTCAGGTGACACGTTCGTTGCTGCATGGAGAAGATACGAAACTTTAGAATTCGAAGATAAAATCGGTGAGGTATCTTTCGACCTTGATGCAGTTACTGTTTCTGTAACAGAAAGAAAATTAAGAGCACAATGGTCTCCAGAACTTGCACAAGACGTTTCTGCATTCCACAACATCGACGCTGAAGCTGAATTAACAGCTTTATTGTCTGAGCAAGTGGCAGCGGAAATTGACCGTGAAATCTTAAGAGACTTGAGAAAAGGTGCAGCATGGTCACTAAGATGGGACTACAACGGATGGAAGAGAGTATCTAACGGTTCAGTTAACTACAACCAAAAAGACTGGAACCAAACGTTGATTACTGCGATTAACCAAATCTCAGCTCAAATTCACAAATCAACTCTTAGAGGTGGTGCTAACTGGATTGTAGTTTCTTCTGAAATTTCTGCAATCTTTGATGACTTGGAATACTTCCACGTATCAAACGCAGCACCAGACCAAGACCAATACAACATGGGTATTGAGAGAGTA
>Ga0209602_1003602_pt1 | contig 11818 bp, 15 predicted proteins | sample COGITO_mtgs_1205_3_FD_184810 | JGI IMG/M metagenome (GOLD analysis project Ga0209602, IMG submission 184810) | Pelagic marine microbial communities from North Sea - COGITO_mtgs_120524 (SPAdes) (version 2) | ecosystem: Environmental > Aquatic > Marine > Epipelagic ...
ATTGCTGCAAGCCCAATCCAACTGCCAATTTCAATCATGTCGGGTAAGATTCTATGCTGACAACCGTGTAAGGACGAAACTCCTTCTACTGTTAGTAAATTGGATCCAATTCCATTAATTTTTGCGCCCATAGAAACTAACATCTTACATAACTGTTGAAGATATGGCTCACAGGCAGCATTATAAATAGTGGTGGTTCCCTCGGCTAAAACAGCAGCCATGATTATGTTCGCAGTTCCGGTTACACTTGCTTCATCTAAAAGCATAAACGTGCCTTTTAATTTTTTCGCCTCTGCTTTATAGAAGTGGGTTTTTGCATCATAGGAGAAAGTTGCTCCCAATTTTTCAAAACCAATAAAGTGTGTGTCTAATCTGCGTCTTCCAATTTTATCTCCGCCAGGTTTCGGGATATAGCCTTTACCGAAACGACCTAGAAGTGGCCCAACAATCATTATTGAGCCACGCAGGCTTGACCCTTTAGAATGGAACTCCTTTGAGGTTAAATAATCAAGGTCAATTTCATCTGCTTGAAAGATGTAATGCCCCGTTCCTTTTTTTTGAATCTTAACGCCTAGTGAACCTAATAAATCAATCAATTTGTTAACATCCACGATATCCGGGATATTCTCAATTTCGACTTTTTCTGGCGTAAGAAGAGTAGCGCAGAGAATTTGTAAAATTTCGTTTTTGGCTCCTTGAGGAGTAAGCTCTCCTTTTAGTTTTCTGCCTCCTTCAATTTGAAATGACCCCATTGTTATTTTACTTTTTCCATTTGCGCTTTGAACGCGATTTACTTGATGATTTACTTGAGTTTCTTGGTTGACTTCCTAAAATGTCATTGGTGTGCTGAAACCTAAATTTATCATTCAACTTGAGCAATCCACCCGACATCTCTTTTAGTTGGTCAATAATCATTTCTTCGTTCACTGAGTCTCTATTGTAATTTAGATAACTACGCTTCATGAGATGCGCTATGAGCTGCGTTAAAGCTTGTTGCTCGTCTTTATCTTCAATAGATTTAGCCACTTCTATCAGGTTTTCAATGGATTTTCCATAGTGACGATATTTGAAGTCTCCTTTTGGATATTCAATCTTTTCGGCTTGAATATTCACTGCTGGCTCTGGCTTTGGATATGGAGCGTCAACATCCAGCTGGAAATTTGACATTACATACAAATCATCCCATAATTTATTAATCAGTTCGTCATTGCCTTTGTAAGAAGGGTTCATGACGGTCATTAGTTGGATAATTGCTTGAGCGGCTTTGTTTCTTTCCTCCCTATCCTCGATGGCCATTGTATGTTCCACCATTTCTTGAACATATCTTCCGTATTCGCCCAGTGCTAGCGGTTTTCGTTGCGTATTGTATTCCATTTGTTGTGTATCTTGCTTCCTATTTTAGGATTTGCAGCTTGGCAAATTTGAGCAAAAGTTGCTTCTTACCAATGTTTTGAAATTCTACAGTTGCTTTTCTATTGGGTATTTCACCTTCTAAACCAGTGATTTCACCCTTTCCAAAACGGTCGTGATTTACTTTTGTTCCAACCGTTAATTGATTGATTTCCTCAATAGAAATAGCGCTTCCAGCGGATTGGGAAGGTTTCACAAGCTTCTTTCGAACAGCGTGGTTGACAAGGGCATAATTCTTTTTTGAAATTAATTCACGTTTCTCAATTTTTTGAATTGTTGGCGATTCGATAAGATCTTGACTTATTTCTGAAATAAATCTACTAGGTTCATTGTATTGCATATTGCCATATTTGAATCTAGTTGCCGCAAATGAAAGTGTTGCCTTTTTTTCTGCTCTTGTAAGGGCAACATAGAACAGCCTTCTTTCTTCTTCAAGATCACTTCTTGAATTAACACTTAATTGTGACGGGAAAAGGTCTTCCTCAAGACCAGCTATGAAAACATAAGGAAACTCCAGCCCTTTTGCGGAGTGAATAGTCATCATTGACACTTTTGGACTTTCGTCATCTTTGTTGTCTTTAATGTCAGTATCCGTCAATAATGAAACCTCTTCAAGAAATACACTTAAAGAACGAGGGTTTTCGGAACCTTTTTCTTCTTCACTCAATTCGATTTCTGTGAATTCTTTGATGGCCGAAAGAAGTTCTTGAACATTTTCATAACGGCTTATTCCTTCTGGTGTTCGGTCTGAATAAAACTCCTTAAGGATACCTGTCGCAGATGCAATGTGTTGAGCTGTTTCATAGGCGTCTTTTTCTAAAGAAAGGTTTTGAAAGCTTTTAATAAGGTGCGCAAATTCGAGAATTCTATTCTTAGTAGCTGCATTTATTGGCAAATGGGCATCATTAACATTGTTGACTATAGCCAAGGGGGATTTCCCTTCTTCAGAAGCCGCCATCATAATCTTGCTTTCGGTTGTTTTGCCAATGCCTCTTGCTGGATAGTTTAAGACTCTTTTAAAAGCCTCTTCATCATTGGGGTTTGAACAAAGCTTGAAATAGGCAAGCAAATCTTTGATTTCTTTCCGCTGGTAAAAGCTTAAACCCCCATAGATTCTATATTTAATATTTTTCCTTCTCAGTGCTTCTTCAAGTGCTCTTGATTGGGCATTAGTTCTATATAGAATTGCAAAGTCATCTTCACTGGCATTCTCGTTGTCTTTAATATCAAGAATTTCGCTTGCTATGAACGTTCCTTCCTCCGATTCGCTCAGACATTTAATGAGTTTAATAGAGTCCCCATCTTGATTTGCCGTCCAAACGTCTTTCTTTAATTGTTCTTTATTATTATCAATGACCTGATTTGCTGCCGCAACGATAGTTTTGGTAGAGCGATAATTTTGTTCAAGCTTAAAAACCGCTACATCAGGATAAAGACTTTTGAATTGAAGTATATTCTGAATGTTGGCTCCTCTGAAAGCATAAATACTTTGTGCATCATCACCAACTACGCATATGTTTTCATGACGCGCAGCAAGCATCTTTAATATGTTGCTTTGAGCGAAGTTTGTATCTTGAAACTCGTCTACTAGGATGTACTTGAACTTATCTTGATACTTTAATAAGACATCTGAATGATTTTTTAATAGGATGTTTGTTTTGTAGAGCAAGTCATCGAAATCCATTGCACTTGCTTTGAAGCATCTTTTCTCGTAGGTTCCATATATTTTTCCGAGTAAAGGTTTTTTAGCTTGGAGGTCGTCATTATAAATTATTGTGTCATTTTGATACTCTGTCCCACTAATTAATCCATTCTTAGCAGACGAAATTCTCCGTTGGACAAGTTGTGGTTTATACACCTTGTCATCTAAGTTCATTTCTTTAATGATTGTTCTAATCAAACTTTTAGAATCATCGCTGTCGTAAATAGTGAAGTTGCTTGGATAGCCAATTTTCTCAGCTTCGTATCGAAGAATTTTAGCGAAAACAGAGTGAAATGTACCCATCCAAAGGGCTTTAGAATTTCCCTCGCCTACAAGTTGACTAATTCTGTTTTTCATTTCTCTTGCTGCTTTATTGGTAAAAGTTAGCGAGAGAATGTTGTATGGATCAGCCCCTGTATCTATAAGGTGGGCGATTCTATAGGTTAAAACACGGGTTTTCCCGGAACCCGCGCCAGCCAAAACCATAACTGGCCCATCAATATGAGTTGCTGCGTTCCTTTGAACGTCATTGAGCTGATCTAAATAGGACATTAAAACAAGTTAAAATGGTAAAGTGATGTCCAAAGTTACCTTTCATTAGGATGAAGATGGTTGAAAAGGCACTTCAATTTTATCAACAACGGAAAAAAAATGATCTCCAGATCCCTTACTAACAAACAGATTTCTTGTTTTCAACACTAAGATTTGATGGGTGATTGAAAAAAATAATCAGCCCCACATTGTGAATAAGATTTAATCACGTACCTTTGCGCCCCCTTTTTTAACGGGGAAATAGTGTCTTTAATGCTCAGAAAATAGATATATAGCGAATGCCAACGATATCACAATTAGTAAGAAAAGGTCGACAGACTACGAAGAAAACCAGCAAATCTGCTGCGTTGACTTCATGTCCACAAAGACGAGGGGTTTGTGTGCGGGTTTACACCACTACTCCTAAGAAGCCTAATTCAGCTATGCGTAAAGTAGCGAGAGTAAGGTTAACTAATCAGAATGAGGTGAATGCCTACATTCCTGGAGAAGGTCACAATTTACAAGAACACTCTATTGTGTTAGTAAGAGGCGGTCGAGTAAAGGATTTACCTGGTGTTAGATATCATGTTGTGCGCGGTGCACTGGACACGGCAGGTGTTGAGGGAAGAAAACAAAGACGTTCAAAATATGGCGCTAAGCGTCCAAAGAAATAATTCTCGGAAATGAGAAAAGGAAAAGCTAAAGATCGAATCATTGTTCCAGACCCACGCTACAAAAGCGAATTGGTTTCAAAGTTTGTGAACAACCTTATGCAGGATGGCAAAAAGAGTACTGCGTATACCATATTCTATGAAGCAATGGATCGCATTGAACAAAAAGGGTTCGAAGACCCATTAGAAACGTGGACGAAAGGTTTGGAAAATGTTACTCCTCAAGTTGAGGTTAGAAGCCGAAGAGTTGGAGGTGCTACTTTTCAAATTCCTCAAGAAATTAGAAATTCACGAAAGTTAAGTCAAGGTATGAAATGGTTGATTCAGTACTCCACCAAAAGAAATGGTAAGAGTATGGGCGAGAAATTAGCCGATGAATCAATTGCTGCTTTCAAAGAAGAAGGCGCTGCCTTCAAGAAAAAAGAAGATACTCACAGAATGGCTGAAGCTAATAAGGCTTTTGCACACTATAGATTTTAATTTGGTTACGCTGAATTGACATGGCAAGAAGAGATTTAACATATACGAGAAACATTGGTATCGCTGCTCACATTGATGCAGGTAAAACCACTACGACAGAGCGTATCCTTTATTATGGCGGTGTAAGTCATAAAATTGGTGAGGTGCACGATGGTGCTGCTACCATGGACTGGATGGAGCAAGAGCAAGAGAGGGGTATTACAATTACTTCTGCGGCTACAACACTGAATTGGAATTATCGCGGTGACCAGTATCACGTAAACATTATTGACACACCAGGACACGTTGACTTTACAGTTGAGGTGAATCGTTCACTTCGTGTTTTAGATGGTTTAGTCTTTTTGTTTAGTGCGGTTGATGGTGTTGAGCCTCAATCTGAAACTAACTGGAGATTGGCAAATAACTATAACGTTCCAAGAATTGGTTTCGTTAATAAGATGGATCGTCAAGGTTCTGATTTCTTGAATGTATGCCGTCAAGTAAAAGAAATGTTAGGCAGTCACGCTCTTCCTCTTCAAATTCCAATTGGAAATGAAGAGAATTTCAAAGGAGTAGTTGATTTGATCAATTTTAAGGGTATTGTTTGGAATGAAGAAGATCAAGGTATGACGTTCAGTGAAGTTGAAATTCCTGCGGATATCATTGATGAAGCAAGAGAATATCGAGAGAAGTTGTTGGAAGCAGTTGCTGAATTCAACGACACATTGATGGAAAAATATTTTGAGGATCCGGAGTCTTTGACTGAACGTGAGATTTTAGATGCATTGAGAGCAGCTACTATTTCAGGTAAAGTTGTTCCAATGATGTGTGGTTCGGCATTCAAAAACAAGGGTGTTCAAGCAATGCTTGACATGGTGATGGAAATTCTTCCTTCTCCTATGGATACAGAAGCCATTGTTGGTGTGAACCCTAAAACTGATAAAGAAGAGAAGAGAAAGCCATCAATGGATGAGCCTTTTGCTGCTTTGGCATTCAAAATTGCAACAGATCCTTTCGTTGGACGTCTTTGTTTCACGAGAGCATATTCAGGTAAATTGGACGCTGGTTCATATGTATTGAATACGCGATCAGGAAATAAAGAACGTATTTCTCGCATTTTCCAAATGCACGCTAATAAGCAAAATCAAATTCCTCAACTAGCTTGTGGAGATATCGCTGCATTAGTAGGATTTAAAGATATTAAGACTGGGGATACTCTTTGTGATGAAAAGCATCCAATTGTACTTGAGTCTATGGATTTCCCGGAACCAGTTATTGGTGTTGCTATTGAGCCTAAAACTCAGGCTGACGTTGATAAGTTGGGTATGGCATTAGCTAAGTTGGCTGAAGAAGATCCAACTTTCAAAGTGAAAACTGACGAAGAAACAGGTCAAACAGTTATTAGTGGAATGGGTGAGCTTCACCTTGACATAATCGTTGACCGTTTGAGAAGAGAATTTAAGGTGGAGGCTAATCAAGGTGCTCCTCAAGTAAACTACAAAGAGTCTATTACAGGTACTACTCAGCATCGTGAGGTGTTCAAGAAGCAATCTGGTGGACGTGGTAAATTTGCTGATATTTCAATAACCATCGAACCAGGAGATGCTGAAAAGCCGGGTCTTATTTTTGAAAGTAAGGTTAAAGGTGGCAACGTCCCTAAAGAATTTATTCCTTCAATTGAAAAAGGATTCAAGGAGGCAATGAAGAATGGTGTTTTAGCTGGTTATCAAGTCGATAATCTTAAAGTGACATTATTAGATGGTTCCTTCCATGCAGTTGACTCTGATCAATTGTCTTTTGAGCTTGCCGCTAAAATGGCGTATAGAAATGCTATTCCTTCCTGTAATCCTGTAATACTAGAGCCTATCATGAAGCTTGAAGCGTTGACCCCTGAAGAAAATATGGGTGATATCGTAGGTGACTTGAACAGACGAAGAGGAATGGTTGAAGGAATGGGTGATAGAGCTGGTGCTAAAGTGATAAAAGCTAAAGTTCCATTGTCAGAAATGTTTGGATATGTGACTCAGTTGAGAACAATGTCATCAGGTCGTGCGACATCGACTATGGAATTCTCTCATTACGCTGAGTGCCCTAAGAATATTGCTGAAGCGGTAATCGCAGAAGTGAAAGGTAATTTACAAAAAGCATAATAGTAAGGAAAGAATGGCGCAACGAATCAGAATCAAATTAAAGTCCTACGATCACAACTTAGTTGACAAGTCAGCTGAGAAGATCGTGAAGACAGTGAAGACTACCGGAGCTGTTGTAAGTGGACCGATTCCTCTGCCCACGCAAAAGCAGATTTATACGGTACTCAGATCGCCTCACGTAAATAAGAAAGCACGTGAGCAGTTTCAATTATCCAGCTACAAGCGGTTGATGGATATTTATAGTAGTTCATCAAAAACTATTGATGCGCTTATGGGCCTAGAGCTTCCAAGTGGTGTTGATGTTGAAATTAAAGTGTAATCGCTATAAAAGCATAGAGTTATGTTAGGAATAATTGGAAAGAAAGTTGGAATGACCAGCGTTTTTAGCGAGGATGGTAAGAACATTCCATGTACTGTGATTGAAGCAGGGCCGTGTGTTATTACGCAGGTTAAGACGGATGAAACAGATGGCTACACTGCTTGTCAGTTAGCTTTTGAAGATATTTCAGAGAAGCATTCAACAAAGGGTCAATTAGGTCATTTTGCTAAGGCTGATACTACACCGAAGCGAAAGATAATGGAGTTTCGGGATTGGTCAGGAGAGCAAAAAATTGGTGAGTCTGTAGACGTTTCAATTTTTGAAGAAGGTGAGTTCGTTGACGTTGTTGGAACTTCAAAAGGAAAAGGTTTTCAAGGAGTTGTAAAAAGACACGGCTTTGCTGGTGTTGGTGATGCAACTCACGGACAGCACAACAGATTGAGAGCTCCAGGTTCTATTGGCGCTTGTTCTACTCCATCTAGAGTATTCAAAGGAATGCGAATGGCTGGAAGAATGGGAGGTGATCGAGTTAAGATGATCAACCTTCAGATAATTAAGATTTTGGCAGATAAGAATGTGGTTTTGGTTAAGGGAGCTGTTCCTGGAACTAAAGGTTCATACGTTATAATTGAGAAATAATGGAATTAGCAATACTTAATACAGCAGGCAAAGAGACCGGTAAAAAGGTCAAGCTAGAAAAGGATGTTTTTGGTGTAGAGCCAAATGAGCATTCTATCTACCTAGATGTGAAGTTATACTTGGCTAATCAACGTCAAGGAACTCACAAGTCGAAGCAAAGAGCTGAGGTTTCTTATTCTACTAGAAAAATTAAGCGTCAAAAGGGAACAGGTACAGCGAGAGCAGGAAGTATTAAGAGTCCTGTCTTTAGAGGTGGTGGTCGTGCATTTGGTCCAGAGCCAAGAGACTACGGTTTTAAATTGAATAAAAAAGTAAAGAGATTGGCTCGTATGTCGGCTCTTTCATTAAAGGCTCAAAATAAGAACGTTCGAGTTCTTGAAGACCTTGCAATGGAAGCTCCTAAAACAAAAGAGTTTGTTTCATTAATAAAGAATCTTGAGTTGGTGGGCAATAAAGCATTGTTCGTTACTGCAGATGTAAACTCAAACGTAGTATTGAGTGCTAGAAACATCAGCAAAGCGAAGGTTGTAACAGCTGCAAACCTTAACACTTATGATATTATGAATGCTAATGTTTTAGTGTTCTGTGAAAGTGCTCTAGGTAAGATCAACGAAGTTTTAAGTAAATAGACATGAGCGTACTAATTAAGCCACTGATCACGGAGAAAATGACTGAGTTGAGCGAGAAGCGCAACCAGTATGGTTTCATCGTTAATCGTAAAGCTAACAAGATTGAAATCCGCAAGGCGATTGAAGGACAGTACAATGTTTCTGTTACTTCTATAAATACTATGATTTACGCAGGTAAGTCTAAGAAGAGATTCACAAAGTCTGCAGTTTTAGACGGCAGAACGAATCACTTCAAGAAAGCAATCGTAACTGTTGCTGATGGAGATGTAATTGATTTCTACGCAAACATTTAAGAACTGAGGAGAAATGGCAGTAAGAAAGTTAAACCCAACGACACCAGGACAGCGGCACAAGGTCCTTAGTAAATTCGAAGTAGTCACAACTGACACTCCGGAGAGAAGTTTGTTGGCTCCGATTAAGAAGTCAGGCGGTAGAAATAATACCGGAAAGATGACCATGCGTAATCGCGGTGGTGGTCACAAAAGAAGATATCGAGTTGTCGATTTTAAAAGAGATAAGCATGATGTTTCAGCCTCAGTAAAGACTGTGGAATATGATCCAAACAGAAATGCTCGTATTGCTCTTTTGGAATATGCTGATGGCGAAAAGAGATACATTATTGCACCAACAGGAATTCAGGTTGGTCAGCAAGTTGTAAGTGGTGAAACTGCAGCTCCTGAAATTGGAAATGCACTTTACCTGAAAACAGTTCCTTTAGGAACAATTGTTCATAATATTGAGTTAAGCCCACGTCAAGGTGGTAAGATGGCAAGAAGTGCTGGTACTTACGGTCAGTTGACCGCTAAGGAAGGGAAATATGCTGTAATCAAATTGCCTAGTGGTGAAGTGAGAATGGTGTTGTTGACTTGTATGGCAACCATCGGAACGGTTTCAAACTCTGATCACTCTCTTGAAAGAAGCGGTAAAGCTGGTAAGAGCAGATGGTTGGGTAGAAGACCACGTGTGAGAGGTGTCGCGATGAACCCTGTTGACCACCCAATGGGAGGTGGTGAAGGTCGTTCATCAGGAGGTCATCCAAGATCAAGAAAGGGTCTTCCGTCAAAGGGTTATAAGACGAGGTCTAAGACTAAGTTTTCGAATAAGTTTATCGTAGAGAAAAGAAAGAAATAATTAAGGCATGAGTAGATCGCTTAAAAAACCGCCATTCGTTCACTACAAACTCCAAAAAAGAGTTGATGATTCACAAGCTGCTAGTAAGAAGAGTGTGATCAAAACTTGGAGTAGAGCATCGATGATCACACCAGATTTTGTTGGTTTGACGATCGCAGTGCATAATGGTAATAAATTCATTCCTGTATTTGTTACAGAGAACATGGTTGGGCATAAGCTAGGAGAATTTGCTCCTACAAGGAACTTCCGTGGTCATTCTGGCGGCAAAAAAGGTAAAAAGTAATAAGTCATGGGGAGTCGAAAGTCTAATATGGCCAATAACATACGCGAAGAGCGCAAATCGCAATATATGGCGAGCCTTCGTAATTGTCCTTCATCACCACGTAAGATGCGTTTAGTAGCTGATTTGGTGAGAGGGATGGATGTTACTAAGGCGTCAGCAGTATTACAATTCACTAAGAAGCACGCAGCACGTGACCTAGAGAAGCTTTTAAGATCTGCTATCTCGAACTTCGAGCAGAAGTCGGGAGAGCGTTGGGAAGAAGCTGATTTGTTCATCAAAGAAATTTCTGTGGATGGTGGTCGTATGCTTAAGAGAATTCAGCCTGCTCCGCAAGGTAGAGCCTTCAGAGTGCGCAAGCGTTCAAACCACGTGACTTTGGTTTTAGGATCTGCAAGTGCAACAATTCCTAGTAAGAGAGAGACTTCAAAAGAAACAAAAGAAATAGTAGCTTAATGGGACAGAAAACAAATCCAATCGGCAATAGACTAGGTTTCATCCGCGGATGGGATTCTCAGTGGTATGGTGGAAAGAAATTCGCTGACAAGTTGGTCGAGGACCACAAGATCCGTGAGTATGTATATGCCCGTTTGAAGAACGCCAGTGTTTCTCACATTGTTATTTCAAGAACATTAAAACTTGTTTCAGTTACAATTAACACTGCTCGCCCAGGAATTATTATTGGTAAGGGTGGACAAGAGGTTGATAAGCTTAAAGAAGAACTTAAGAAGCTTACTAAGAAAGAGGTTCAAATCAACATTTATGAGATTAAGCGTCCAGAGCTTGATGCGAAACTTGTTGCTGATTCAATCGCAAGACAGATTGAAGGAAGAATCTCTTTTAGAAGAGCAACAAAAATGTCTATTGCTTCTACCATGCGAATGGGGGCTGAAGGAATAAAGGTTATGGTCAGCGGAAGATTGAATGGTGCTGAGATGGCTAGAACAGAACAATATAAAGACGGAAGAACTCCACTTCACACGTTTAGAGCTGAAATAGATTATGCTTTAGCTGAAGCCCAAACTACTTATGGTAAGATTGGTATCAAGGTTTGGATTTGTAAAGGTGAAGTTTATGGTAAGAGAGATCTTACTACAACGGTTGGTTCCGGAACACCTAATAAAGGTGGAGGTGGTGGAGGAAATTCCAACAAGCCTTCTGGACCAAGAGGCGGAGGAAGAAGGAAGTCTAATTCATAAAATGATTTGAGAGATGTTATCACCAAGAAAAACTAAATATCGTAAGCAACAAAAGGGCCGCATTAAGGGCAACGCTCAAAGAGGTAACCAATTGGCTTTTGGAACTTTTGGTATCAAATCATTGGATACTGGGCGATTGACTTCAAGACAAATTGAAGCTGCTCGTATTGCTGTTACACGTTTCATGAAGCGTGAAGGACAGGTTTGGATTCGAATATTTCCAGATACTCCAATAACTAAGAAACCAGCTGAAGTTCGTATGGGTAAAGGAAAAGGTGCTCTTGATCATTGGGCAGCTAAGATTGAACCAGGAAGAGTTCTTTTCGAAATAGAAGGAGTATCCATTGAAGTTGGAAGAGAAGCCCTTAGGTTGGCAGCTCAAAAACTTCCGTTGGTAACGAAGTTTGTTGTAAGAAGAGATTACACTGAAAATAATTAAGAGGCCATGAAGTCATCTGTAATAATAGAAATGACCACTGAAGAAGTTCAGGACGCATTGCTTAACGAAAGAGAAAGCTTAGCAAAGATGAAAATGCAGCATGCAATTTCACCTTTAGAGAACCCAATGGTTCTAAAAGAAAAAAGAAAAGATGTAGCAAGACTTTTGACCGAATTGACTAAAAGGTCTAAAGAAGCTCAACAATAAGATATCATGTCAGAAAGAAATTTAAGAAAAGAGCGAGTTGGTGTGGTTACCA
>Ga0209602_1003614_pt1 | contig 11788 bp, 9 predicted proteins | sample COGITO_mtgs_1205_3_FD_184810 | JGI IMG/M metagenome (GOLD analysis project Ga0209602, IMG submission 184810) | Pelagic marine microbial communities from North Sea - COGITO_mtgs_120524 (SPAdes) (version 2) | ecosystem: Environmental > Aquatic > Marine > Epipelagic ...
TGGCGGAGAGCAGGTAGATGCTCCGAGGCCTACGGCATATCCCGTTCTTGATTTTGCTGCCGACATGGCAGACACAGTTGGCTTTGAGGAAACCGCAATCCAGAGGGGACGAGATAAGCGAGATGCGAGGGAGGGCGCATGGTTTGATGAGGCCATGAAAATATACGACGATATTCCCGGGCATTATAGGACCGTTGGGATAGGTCCCCTACAGAACGGCATAAAAATACACATGAGGCAGGTACGAGACCCCGAAACGGGTAAGGGGATGATAGGCGAGGACGGCAGACCCGTAATGGAGGCTATCGAAGTACCCAAGCCTAACACACCCGCAGGGGCTAGGCTGGTAAAGAACGTATTTAATAATATATATGGTAACGTCAGGGGCCTCATCGAAGAGGGTAAGTTATCTGGGATGTCTGATGCGGTACTTAATACTCCCTCAATAGATTCGTCTCCGGGAGAACGCATTATTGACGAAATCATCACCTTCGGCCTTCCCGCTGTAGGTGCGACTAAGGGAGTTAGCGCAGGATTCAAAGCTCTAGGCATTGGTCAGGGGGCGCAGGCAGGTCACAAGGCTTGGCTTGCAAGACTTGCCAAGTATAGTGCCATTGCCGCTGCTACAGCGGGGACGGATACTCTTATGAGTGAGGCGGGTACGGACGGCTTTTTTATTAGTGACAAACTGGTAGAGAGTACGTTTAAGGAGGTGGGGTACGAAATTAGCCCTGAAAGTGCAAAGGATACGGCACTGTTCCTAGACGCCCTAGTTTGGACAGGCGGTGCAGATACATTACTTAAGGTACTTAAGCCTGTCTTTGGGTTTTTTGGTACAAAAGGTAAGGCGCTAAGACGGCTTGCTAGTGATCCGTATACTGTTAAGCAGGCAGAAAACGCTACTGTCCTACAGGTCATGCTTGCCCTAGATCCTACTATTGGAACTGCATCTCCTAGAATGGCCCGTGAGAAAATGAAGGCCATGGCGAGAATGTTTAACGACAATGCCATCCTTGATTTGTCGATAGGCGACGTTACGGGTCAGGTGCAGAGAGACGGGGCTACCACAGTCCTAGCGGGCGCACGGGCCTACGTAATAGAAACCATGAAGAGTCCAGAGGGTCTTGAGTACGGTAGTGACGCCTTTAATCAGTGGGTAGATTCAGAGGCCGCTAGGATGGGGCTAAGTATGATGTCCTTCTCTAGGGCTATGACCGCTGCTCCAGAAGTCCTTGCCCAGAAGTCGGGGATGGCTGACGGCGTATATGACTTAATACAGAGGGCGGGGCGGCACGAAATACCCGAGGGCATAACGGACTACGAGGCATACTTTCGCCAGCAAATGGATACACTGGTTGCTCCCATGCAGAGTAAACGGGAGGGACGCCGCCAAGAGATAGGCACCTATGAAAACGATATAGGGGTGCTTGAGGATGAGATGTCCACGCTTCTGACCGATAACTCCACGAATATGGAGCTACAGCAAGGATTTAGGCCTGAGCTTCCTAGTACGTTAGTACCGGATTCAAGAGCGGCGGCTAATACTATAAGTAACGCTGGCATGGATAGTTTTAATGCCGACTTGGATAATATATGGCAGTCTTACGGGGCTATCAAAGGCGTAGCCCCTATTGATGCGAGTGGCATACAGTATTGGCTAAAAGAGATCACTAAAAACAACAATCGGCTAGACGCTTCAGGAGAGCAGGGTAAGGCTTTAGTTGCAGACATTAAAAAGGGCTTCAAGCAGAGACCTCTGAGAGACGGCGTAGAGGGAATAAACATTTCAGGCCAAGGAGTAACTTTTGAAACTGCCGAGGAGGCGTTATACCACATAAGTAACGACGTTAAATATGAGGACTTGGTAAAGCTGGCCCGAGACCTAGAGGTTAAGATAAGTTCCGAGCAAAACCCCGAACTTAAGAAGTCTCTGATAGGTCTTAAGAACCACCTACTATCGGCAGACCCACCAAAGTTTTCTGAACAAAACCCGAGAGAGATACTAGTACCCGCAGGACAACTCTGGAACCAACTACAGGCTTCGGGAGGGGCGACTACACGGGATCAACTAGAGGCCGCTAAAAATGCGTACGCTACCTTTAAGTCCAAGTGGGAGTCTACTCCCACCATGCGTATTATCGCTGGTGATATGGCCGATGTACGTAAGGGGAGAAACTACCCACACGTTGACGGACAGCCCAGCGAACACGGGGTTAGTGCGTTGGAGTCCACTTTCGTAGAGACCCTACCCTCTATGGCACAGGACCCTACCCTAAACAGAATTGAGGCCCTAAAGTTTGCCCTAAGAGACATCCCAAGGGAGGATTGGAAAACCGTAACGGCGGTACTGGAAAATACTGTTAAGAGAGACGTGGCCGCTGCGTTGGCCTCGGGTGACCCAAAGCAACTTTCCGCCGCAATGGCTCATATTAATAACAATGCCGCCCTACTAGAATCCATAGGCAGTAATCTTGAGGCCGAGGTGAAGTCCATGATTAAGGAAGTAGAGGGCGGCGTAGAAAGAGTAGGTAACCTGTCGAGGGTAGCGCAGGACAACCTCGCTGGTGCAAAGGAACAATTAAAACAAACAAATGAAGACATCCTAATTAAGTTCCTTGATACAGGCGATTCCGACAATCTAGTGGGCAACCCTGTGTCGGTATTGCAGGGCATACTGTTTGGCGATCAGGCGGGTGACCAGATGAGAAAGCTATACCAGCGAGTGGATAGGCTACCGCAGGCTCAAGCGGAACTTGTGCGGGGCGCATTGAAGGAGCGGGTGTCAGACATACTGACAGACTCCCTCCGAGGGGCCACTGCCGGCGCACTTAGGGACGGTATGCCGCTAGGGGCCACTAAGGGGGGGTGGCTTAAGTCTATTACAGACCACAAGTCTAATGACGTTCTGGGGGCTATGGAGCAGGTTTACGGAGTAGGTAGCGACGAGTATAAGGGATTTGCGGCGTCTCTGAATGCGCTAATACAATCGGAGGCGGTAACTAACTACAGGATGGCTAAGTTTGGAGAGACTGCGGCTAATGTTAAGCTAAACCAAGATATGGAGGAGTCCGTCGGTACGGGTATTCTATTCCTATTTGGTTATATGAACCCTACCGCCGCCGCTGTGCGTAGGCTTACTTCCACTCAGGTAGCCCAATCTCAGGATCTAGCTAAACTAGTAGGGCGTGACGTATTGCTGGCCGCTGTGTCTAACCCGCTAGAGTTTGGGCAGATGATTACCCGAATGAGAAAAGCCGAGACACCCTCCGCAAAGAGACTAATAGCACGGACATTTGGCGAGACAGTAAGTCACGGCGTAGGCTATGACATACGCACGTCTACGCCTGAAGAACGTGGATACACGGGGAGTAGATCTAACAATATAGTAGAGACAGTTGCACCCCACCTCCCATAAGAAAAAACCCCGCCAGCGTTAACTGGCGAGGCTTCTCGAAAGGTTCAAGCAGTGACCAAACTGCATGAATATTTATTATAGTATACCGCCCCCACAGTCAATAGGCCGTGGGGGTTTTTTTACGTTAAAGTGAAGACAAAACTAGCGTCGCTAACGGGTATGTTATAGAACTTCTCGCCCCGACCTATGGTACGGTTTGGGACCTCAATAACTGGCGCCCTACGCACGGCCTCTCGGCCTATCACTGCGGCGTGAGTACGGCTGGCATTGAAGATCATAAACTTGGTAGGCCTATCTAGGAACTTAGTCTTGCGGTACGGTACGTGGAGGGTGTCGTAGGTAAACTCTGAACCGTGCCACACCCGCTTAACCTCAACCTCGACGTAGACCCGCTTACCGCCCTTCTCGGCAATAAGATCCACGCCATACTTGTCGGGGTTGTCTCTAATGTCCCACCCCAAGCTGGCCCACCAAGACTTTGCCGTATCCCGTGCGGGGTCATCAAACTTGTCATGGTGGGCCTGCTCAAACTTCTTACGCATAGCGCACCTTTTGCTGCTCAAAGTAGGCCTCGTTGAAGCCCCGATTCCACTCCTTAGCCATTCGGCTGGCGGGGTCGTAGGGGCAGTCTAGGGCGCAGTCAAAGAACGCCTCATAGCCTTCGGTATATACTTGCTGGTAGTAACTTCCATAACTCATGCGCTTATATCCACTAATTCACAGAAATCTCCGCTACAGGCTAGGGTTTGGCTAGACACTGTGGTGTCCTCCAATTCAAAGTCCGATAGCTTTGACCAATCAATCTTCTTAGGCATTAGCCCCAGTAGTGTGTGGTAGTCAGACGATCCACACTCCTGATAGGGGGCCTGTTGATATGTGTGATTGGAGTAGGGTAGGAATGACACTCCCGACATCTCGTCGAAATGCTCATACACAAATGCACCCACCTCTAGCCACTCAGAGTCCCTCACGTTTATAGTTACGGACGGCTTATGCTCACACCAGTGCCTCTGATAGATTAGCCACGTCTCTAGTTGCTGTATGGCCGTGCGGTCTGCCGTAACTATGGCACCCTCGGGAGCCTTCATAGGAAAGCTAAACACGGTGGTCTGGTCTGGATTAAAGGCCTCTGGCTCATTAGGTATGCCCGCAGACTTCATCATCTGCGTGAGGGGGTCCTTGTTATCGCCCCGCACAGTCCTGACGTAGAATGGGCTGTGGCGTGGGTGGATGCCCGACGCACTGTCCACTAGCTGTGATACAGTCCCACTGGGCTTAACACACGTTATAGCCGCACTCTGGGGTATGCCTAGCTTATCCGCCCAGATGGCATTAGTGTCCACGGCGTGTTGCTTCAGGTCCTCTAGCAGACCCTCTAGGCCCTCGGTAGTACCGTTGAGTAGCGTACTGTCCATAATGCCCGTTAGGGACACCCCTAGAAGCCGCTCCTCCTCCGCATTGCGGGACCAGTGCTTACGCAGGTAGGGGAACTTAGTGTACATGGATTGGATAGTACCAAGTATGGTGGCTATCTTAACCTTGTGGTGTAGATCCTCTACGCTGTCAGTAGCACGTACCACTACCTCACTTAAGTTACACGTACCCCCATTTCGTAATATGATTTCCGAGCAGGGGTTTGTCCCAAAGTGATCATACTCCTCCCTACGTCCGTTTTTAGCTGCCTGTTTAGCTGCCGCCTGACGGTTGAAGATACCACGCTCACCAGACCCGCTCTCAGCTAGGGCAGTCCACTCACGTAAAAATGACATGGCATTGGGCTTCTCGGTGTAGGCCACGGAGTTGTTTGCTAACGCCATGTGCGGCGCCGTATTCCACCACTCGCCGCTCTTGGCGTGTCGCATACGGTCATCCGACAGGTTGCTAAGAGAAATCATAGCCGACCGGCGTACTCCGCCTACGACTACTATCTGACCGACCTTACACATGAGGCTGTGGCACTCATAGCTGGACAGCTTACGGCCAGCGGCCTCTCTGAACGTATTAATAGTGTAGTTAAACAGGTCTACCAAGGGTGCGGGGCCTGACGCCCGTCCCCCAAAGGTCTTTAGTCGTGCGCCCGCAGGTCGTACCTTGCTGACGTCATAGGTGGGGATCTCCCCCGCATAGAGCATCGAGATAAGCAGACGGTAGGCCTTGGCCCACCCCTCCTTGGAGTCCTTTACTACAATAGTAGTGTCGCTATCCCATAGCGTCTCGGGGATCTCGGGCAGCTTCTTAATATACTGACGCTCACAGCTAAACCCTACGCCCGTCCCACAGAGCAAAATGAACATAGCCTCGTCGAAGGCCTTGGGATCATCAATAGCCAAGTAAGAGCAGTTATACATACAGGTATTATCCCGCAGAGCCGCTGGTCCCGCTGTCATCAAGGCCCTCATCGAGGGCATCACATCCAGACCCAGTATGGCAGTGCTTATCTGGTCCCCGATGTACGGGTCCTCACTATCTAAGTGCGGCCCTACGACGCTATCCATATAGCGGTCTACGGTCTCGCTCCACGTTTCACGGCGGCCCTCTTCCTCAATCCAACGTGCGTATCGGCTAGTCGCAATGAAGGTCTGGTAGTCGGTGGGTAGAAAGTTATTCATCGATAGTCTCCTGATCCGCCGATGACCCCTCGGGCCTTACGGTCTTTAAGTTTTGCTAAATTACGTCGGGCGGCCTCGTCCATGCAGACGCCGTTGTCTGTGAACCACTGGCTGATATTCCAAAGTATATCCCCGCCCTCCAGTGTCATGTCATCAATCCAATTAGACGGTAGGTTGCCGTCGTTATCCCTCTGGACCTTGGAGAATTTACTAGCTACCTCACCTAACTCACCCATCAGGGCTATTAGTGGATATGTCTTGGAGTATTTTTTATCGTAGATTGCAAACTCTCGGGATTGCTCTTGGTATTTCTTAAAGTCCATAACGTCTTCTCTTATTAGGGGTTTCCATGGTTCCTCCTGCCACTTGCAGGAGAGGCTAGTGTCGTAGGTGAGTAGAAAGCGGTGCTTTCGGTTTCGTGGTCTCCACTCACCAGAGAGACCCTTCACAGGCCCACGGCTGTGCTTAACGAAGGTGTGATCGGGCTGCTCTATCCAGAAGTCTTTTTTGACTGCGGATAGGCCGTAGTAGGAAAAGTTAGACGCAGCGTAGACTGTGCCTTCGTGAAAGCCCTCGTCAGCGTATGACAGGACTGAACGTACCGTGTAGTTAGCCCGCAACAGACGGACGGCCCTGCTCACAAACCAACTTGCAAGGTTATGCTCCTCACTCTGGACGGTAGGAGATAGCACTAGCCGTGATAGCTCCCAGAAGCCCTCCTGCTCCGTACGGGGAAGTCCAAAGCAACCCTGAAGCAACTCGGGGACAGGCCAGCCAGTGAATATACATACACCGACTAGCGTCTCGCCCTTATACAGGCCCACATTGCAACCGCTCTTGAACCCCTTAGAGATCTTAGACAGGTAGTGGTACTTCTGTAGGAGAGGTACACACGCTGCCTTAGATACTAAAGAGATTTTGTAGTCTGCCTTACTCATCGTCAGCTTTCTTATGCTTAACCTTGCGGCCCGTTTTCTTACGGCGGTCTGCGTAGGTTCTAGTGCGCAGTGCGCCCAAAGATTTTAGGAAGGATGAAGGGTCCCGACGCTTAACCGTCAGTCGGGGCCTTCGGCGTTTCATTAGAGTTCGTCTAGGTATCTATTGAGATACCAGATCGCCTTCTGTGCATCTTGGCCCTCGTTGCCCTTGTGGGGCATCCGCCAGAGATACTTAATTGCGGTGCCACGGCAGTAGGCCTTAAAGCCTTCCGACCCTAGTGCCGCACGGATAGCCTCAATGGCCTCTATGTCGCCGTTGTTATAGTGGGGCGGGGAGTTAACCATATCCGCCATCAGTTCATCCTCGTCTTGATGTCTACTACCTTCTTATCGGCCATAGCGTCCCGCAATTCTTCCGCAGGCTCAAATGCAATACCCTCGGCCTCGTCCTCAAGCATCTTGGTGTAGATCAACATATCTCCCATGCGGGCCAGCATTTCGGGATTGTTGGCAAGGTGATACTGAAGCCCAAACAGGACTGACGTGTAGAAATCGCCTACCTCGTCTAACTCTCCGCTGTCCTCACCAAAGGTATGGGCCATCTTAATGTTCACGTCTTCGTCGTCCAGTACCTCCAGAGATAGCTGGAAGGAGTTGGGTGGTAGCTTAGGTGTTTTCATGGTTTTTCCTAATTAGGTTAAAGAATGCGGTGGCATCGATGACAGCCAGTGGCTTCCGCCTGTCACCCTTAATAAAGGCTATCGGTTCAGACCCGTCAGGAGCATTGGCCGTGGCCTGTTCCATGATTTTGTAGACGGCAAAGGACTTGTTAGCCTTGCACTCCACACTGTAGGGAAAGTCCCGACGAGCCGCTGGCGATAGCTGTAGATCCTCGCCGCCCGCCCCCATCGACGTAGACCGCACATCATCTAGCTCTAGGGCGGGGAAGGTAGCTAGTATCCTGTCCCTGACCCACTGCTGAAAGGTACGGCCCTTGGCCTTTGCAGACGAGGGCTTCATTCTACGAACCAGTAGTGAGGCGGCTTGGCGGCCTTGCTGTGGGGGTGGGGCTGGTATTTTGCTTCGGGCCAACACTTATTGACGTAGTCGCAAAAGCCACACTCCGTACCCAGACGCTTGAGGCCCGTAAGGTTCTTACCAAACTTGTCATCTATCGGCTCAAAGCACCGCTTAAATGGTAGATCGTCCTCAATGGCTTTAACTGTAGTAGTTATGTCAGCCTTAAGACGGGCCTTCTCGGCGTCGTCCATCTCGGCGTCCACTACGGCTATCTCGCCACTGGATTTATCTACAACTACCCAACCACCGGGTTCCTTGCCCTGCGCCTCAGAGTAGCCGTATAGCTGACCCAAGTACCCAAAGCTGTCGCCCTCCCTTAGAGCGGAGTAGCCCTTAGACCACTTGTTAATGAACGCCCACGGGGAGCAGGACTTAATGTCCCAGACCCTATCGTCTATGTGAAGATCGTCCTCGCCCCTGATAGGGGTGTCGGATATGGTAAGCTCGCCCTTGGATTTCATTGCGGTGATGTTAGTCTTGGCTATCTTAAGTAGCACCTCTAGGACTGACTCTATTACGTCACCGTGGATCATTCTCACTATAAAATTATAGGGCTTCCTAACTTCCCTCTCGCCACTCATAGCCATCTGTAATTGACACGTAGGACGACCGATGTTGCTCATGCGTAAGCGGGGGGCCTCGGTCTTCCTAGTAAGCTGACGCCGAAGAGAGGCCTTGAACCCCTCTCCAGCTTCGTCGATCCACGCCTCGAGATCTGCCTCGTTGATATTGAGACTATCAATCTCATTATTACTAAGGCACTCGAGGGCGTGTTTGATCGATACCTCAAGCATCAGGCTGCTTCGAAGTCTGCTTCGAGGTCATCACCCAAAGCCTCTAGGGCCGCCTGTACGTCGGGCGAATCCATACTTGCCTTTTCCATGAGAGCCTTGCTGTACAGGGCGTCTACCTCGGCATTCTCGGCCCGTATCATCTCGGCTACCGCTACAATGCTATCGTAGATCTCCTGAGTAACTGCCAGAGGCTCCTTGGGGTTAAATCCCCACTCCATAGTGTACCAGAAGATACTGCCGTCGTCCGATGCGTGGTCCTCGGAGGTCACATCTAACTCGTAGTTCCACATCTCGTAGCCGTGAGGTATGATGTCACGGAATTGAGCATCGAAGCGGGCGTAGATACCCTTAGCCGTAGAGGCGAAGTTGTTCTGGCCCGTAAGTTTAACCAGACACGGCTCATTTTTATAGACGATCTTCTCACCGTCCACCGTAGTACCCTCGTAGCTAACCAGACCACGTATCAGGCGAGTGTTCTTAACTGCCCTCCACTTAGCCTTCTCCTCCTTAGAGAGTTGAGCCATGCCCTGACCATTAGGCTTACCGCAGCGCAGTAGACCGTTAGTAGAGCGGGCCTCCTCAGAGAAGTTAGCAATCTGCCTAGACCAGCTAACGAATTTCTCTTCGTCGGCGTCGTAGTGATTGTACTGGAAGTGATGAGATAGCGGGCGGAACTTAACCGCTGGCTTGCTTGCCTCACTGGCGACGTATGCCTCGGGACCGTCCACACCCGATAGGTAAAATGCACCCATCGGCAGGCTCTTTTTATCCTTGTCTTTAAGACGGCGGTTATTCTTTAAGACGGGCAATATGCCTGCCTTTTTAGTATCCGCCTTAGCACCCATTTCAGATGCTAGGGCGGATAGATCGAAGCCGTCAGTAGTAACTATATTTGTCATGCAATAATCCTTGCCTATATTTAGGAGGACATTATGGCATTGCTAGGTGGCGTAGTCAACACTTAATTGATGTTGATCTAACCAATTAGTACCGCCACTTATCTCTATGTCTAAGGGAAGTACGGAGTCGTAGCCCCACCGAGTGTGGGCCTCACTAGTTATTCCTACCATGGCCTCACTTAAGAGACGGCACACGGTGTCCTGTTCGTCAGGAAAACAGTCCACAACTATGCTATCATGCACCGTAAGTATTAAGAGAGACTTAACTTTAGCCTCTCGGAATAGACGCTGCGCACGGATGCAGGCCAGAGGCACTAGGTCCCCCGTAGCAAACCCCTGAACGGGGTAGTTCACTACTTGTGTGGCATTAGTACAACGCCCGCTGCTCAGTCTCTTGGCCCCCGGCCAAAAGTATTGACGGCCCGAGGGCGTCTGGACAATCCCGTTTCGGATAACGCCGTCCATCAGACGCTTCTGGTATCCGCCCAGACCCTTGTAGATCTCAAAGAACTGCTTGAAGTAGTTTTGTACGTGGTGGGGTTCTCCCGCCCCCATCCCACCATAGAGTGGGGCGAAGGTGTAGGCCTTAGCGGCCTGCCGCATGTCCTTGCTGACAGACTCTACGCTACACCTGTTAATAATAGATGCCGTCTGTGAGTGGATGTCAGTGCCATTCTTAATGTCCATGATGATCTGCGGGTCCCGAGACAGTTCCCCCGCCACACGGAACTCCAGACCACTGAAGTCTGCCTCTAGGATCTGACCCCCATCAAACCGACTAGTGACCGCCGCCCTAACTGGGAAGCCCCTCTTAGGCTGGTTTTGGAAGTTAGGGTTAGAGGAGGACAGGCGGCCCGTGGCCGTGATGCACTGGTTAAAGTTACTGTGCAGGATGTTATCGTGGCGTGTCCAAGTCTGGATGCCCTTAACAAAGCTGTCGAGGTAGGTACTCAGGGCGTTCAGGCGGGTGAGTTTAGTAAGGAACTCTACCGCTAGGTCGTTACCCTTATCGGTGGCCTGCGACACTAGAAACTTAATAGTGTGCTTGTCTGTCTTAAAGCCATTGACGGATGCGTAGCTAGGGCCAATGGGGTTTAGCCGTAGGCCCGCCACCTTACCGTTCTCTACGTACAGTGCGCCCTTGCCCACGCAGGTCTTACACTTACTGGGGTTCTTGTAGGGGTCCCCCTGCACTCTGTACTTCTTGCCCAACCGCTGTCGGGTCACCACCTTGTACTTCTGTATGGTGCCACGGCCATTGCAGTCGGGGCAACATACGGCGTCAGTACGCTTAACTATCTTAGTGGTGGTACGCACTGCCGCAGCAAACTGCGTCTTGTTCATGCGGGGCGGGTAGAGGGACTTACCCCGAGCGTCTACGCCAATGTTCCAGATGCGTATGTGGTCGGGTCGGTCGGTTACCTTACGGGAATATATAACCTGTGTCATATCTGCACCACTATTAAGATTAATAGGAGTGTCGCCCATTACCTGCTCGGTGATGTCTACAAGGCGCCTAGTTAGTTGGCTATGCTCCCTCTCTAGTTCTACCTTAACGGCCTCTAAGGCGGGCAGGTCAACGTGTACGCCATTAGACTCAATCTCTAGCAGGAAGAATAGCATCTCATTCATCAGTACGACGATGTTATCTAGCGATTGGTTCTCCCCCCTAGCCAACTCTACTAGCTGTGACTCATAGACCTCCCCGCAAGACACTACGTCGGCCTCGGCGTACTCTAGTACCGTAGCTAGTGGCATCTCCTCAAAGCCCGTCCCACCCTTGAACAGGTCGTCGATAAGGTCCGACTTCTTCAGACTTACGTAGCGACGCTTGGCAGTCTCCTTCAGGGATAGCTGACGCCGCTGGCCCTTGGATAGTATATGCTCGTTGATCATCGTGCAGCGCACGGTCGGGGGTAGCGTCAGGCCCATCTCCCGTAGCCACATGCAGTCGAACTTAGCATTGTGTGCCACTAGCACGTCAGCCTCGCTGAGAGCCTCTCTGAGGGGCTGTATTGAATCTGAGGTAGGTTGGTCCCTGTGATGGAATACT
>Ga0209602_1003632_pt1 | contig 11736 bp, 9 predicted proteins | sample COGITO_mtgs_1205_3_FD_184810 | JGI IMG/M metagenome (GOLD analysis project Ga0209602, IMG submission 184810) | Pelagic marine microbial communities from North Sea - COGITO_mtgs_120524 (SPAdes) (version 2) | ecosystem: Environmental > Aquatic > Marine > Epipelagic ...
TTTTTCCAAAACAAGTGGTACTACTTCTGGAGCCAAATATATTCCCATTACTGAGGAATCTATGCCTACGCACATCACCGCAGCTCGAGACGCTTTACTTACGTATATACATTATACTGGAAAGGCTGATTTTCTAGAGGGCAAACAAATCTTTGTTCAAGGTAGTCCAGAGCTGGATTACAAGAATGGAGTTGCTTTGGGCCGTTTATCAGGAATTGTAGCACATTACGTACCTTCTTATTTGCAAAAAAGCAGCATGCCCAGTTGGGAAACAAACTGTATTGAGGATTGGGAAGAAAAAGTGAATGCTATTGTTGCAGAAACAATACCCGAAAACATGACACTGATTGGAGGAATTCCTTCCTGGGTCCAAATGTATTTCGAAAAAATAAAAAGCCAAACCAATCAAGATGTTGGTACTCTGTTCAAAAACTTTTCTCTCTTCGTTTACGGAGGAGTTAATTTTGAACCCTATAAAAGTGTTTTTAAAAACCTCATTGGACGCTCAGTTGATACCTTGGAATTGTTTCCAGCTTCTGAAGGGTTTTTTGCTTATCAAGACATCCCCAATCAAGAAGGTTTACTTTTACTGTTGAACAATGGGATTTTCTATGAATTTATTCGGGTAGACGAAATACAACAAGAAAATCCAAAACGATACACTCTTGGTGAAGTAGAAATGGGCGTTAATTATGCTTTAATACTATCTACCACAGCTGGTTTATGGGCTTATAATATTGGAGATACGGTTTGCTTTGTTTCTACCGCTCCTTATCGCTTGGTAGTAACTGGAAGAATCAAACACTTTATTTCTGCGTTTGGAGAACACGTCATAGGGAAAGAAGTAGAAACGGCGCTAAAGAGAGCAACAGAAGGCACATCCATCCGAATTCGGGAGTTTACTGTTGCCCCACAAGTAAAGCCAGAAACGGGCTTACCTTATCACGAATGGTGTATTGAATTTGACCAAGCGCCTGAGGATATGGCAGCTTTTGAGACCGCTTTAGATGCAGAAATGGAAAAGCAAAATGTGTATTATCAAGATTTGATTCAAGGCAAAGTATTACGCAAACTAGTTGTAAAGCCTATAACAAAACAAGGCTTTGAAAAGTATATGAAATCGATAGGCAAATTGGGTGGACAAAACAAAGTTCCACGCCTTGCCAACGATCGTAAAATAGCAGACGCTCTGCAAAACGCTTTATAAAATGGATGCAAAAACACTCATTACGGGAGGGTTAGGGTTTATTGGATCAAATTATATTGATTATATCTTAAAAACCAAGCCGCTCGAAAACATCTTGGTTTTAGACAAGAATACCTATGCAGCAGATTTTGATACACTCAAACGCTGGGAAGGTAACCCCCGACTGACTTTTACCGAAGGAGATATATGTGATGCTCAGCTTTTAAGTCAAATATTTCAAGAAAACAACATTCTGGGAGTAGTTCATTTTGCTGCAGAGTCTCATGTTGACAATTCAATTAGTGGCCCACAGGCTTTTGTAGACACCAACATTATGGGAACTTTCCAGCTTTTAGAAGCCGCTCGAAAGACTTGGTTAGATGTTAATCAAAGCAAGAAAGAAGGGTATGAAAATGCTCGTTTTCATCATATTTCAACCGACGAGGTTTACGGCGCCTTAGGCTCAAAAGGAGCTTTTACCGAAAAGACAGCTTACGCGCCCAATAGTCCGTATAGCGCATCCAAAGCGGCATCCGATCATTTGGTTAGAAGTTATTTTCACACCTACGGTTTGCCTGTTGTAACGACCAATTGTTCCAATAATTTTGGTCCGTATCAGCATCAAGAAAAACTGATCCCAACAATCATTAGAAAAGCAATTCAAGAAGAGTCCATTCCCATTTATGGAACGGGAAAAAACATTCGAGATTGGCTTTTTGTACTCGACCATTGTACCGCTATTAAAACCGTTTTTGAAAAAGGAACTTTAGGCGAGGTCTATTGTGTTGGCGGTGATAACGAAAAAACAAACTTGGATCTCTGTGCTGCCGTTATTCAAATCTTGGACAAAACACAACCCCGGCCTGATGGAGAATCCTATGCTACATTAATCACACATGTTACCGATCGTCTAGGTCATGATTTTCGATATGCAATTGACGCAACTAAAATCAAGAATGAATTGGGCTGGTCGGCTCAAACTTCTTTTGAAGAAGCACTTGAGGTTACAGTAGCACATTACCTAAACAAAAGGAACAGATGAAAGGAATTATTTTAGCAGGAGGAAAAGGAACGCGATTATATCCTTTAACCAAAGCAGTCAGTAAGCAACTCATGCCCATCTTCGACAAGCCCATGGTATATTATCCATTGGCAATCTTAATAGAAGCAGGAATTCGCGAAATCTTGATTATTACTACTCCAGAAGATATGCACTTATTTCAAAACCTATTGGGTGATGGATCACGAATCGGTTGTTCTTTTAGTTATGTAGAACAGGCAGAACCAAACGGTTTGGCGCAAGCTTTTATTTTAGGAGAAGACTTCATACAAAACGATCCCGTTGCACTTATTCTGGGAGACAATTTATTTTATGGAACCCATTTTATAGAGCAACTAAAAAAACACGCTTCTTACGATGGCGGGATGATTTTTGCGAGTAAAGTAAGTGACCCGCATCGGTATGGAATTGTTCAATTTGATGCGAACAGAAAAGCAATCGACATTGAAGAAAAACCGACGCATCCTAAATCGTCTTATGCAGTCCCGGGTATTTATTTTTACGACAATACGGTGGTCGAAAAAGCAAAGCAACTTAAACCAAGTTCAAGAGGTGAATTAGAAATCACAGACCTCAACCGACTGTATATGGATGAAAACCGCTTGCATGTTGAGTTTTTAGATCCTGGCACGGCATGGTTGGATACAGGTACCATCGAATCGTTGATGGAAGCCAGTCAGTTTGTGCAGGTCATTCAGTCTAGACAAGGGATACTCATTGGAGCTATCGAAGCGGCCGCTTACCAGTCGGGAGCCATCGACAAACAACAGCTGAGCCTTTTAGCAGACGAACTTGAAAAAACAGTTTATGGAACCTATTTAAAATCGCTGATTTCAGAATAATATGGATGCTCAAAAAACTTCAATTGCAGGTTGCTGGATCATAAAGCCAAAGGTCTTTAAGGATGCCCGTGGTTATTTTTATGAAAGTTTTCAAAAAGAACGCTTTGAAGCATTAACTAAAATCTCCTTTAACCCCATTCAGGACAATGAAGCTTTTTCAACCTATGGAGTTGTTCGCGGGTTGCATTTACAAGAAGCGCCTCATGCACAAGCAAAATTGATTCGCGTACTTCAAGGAACCATCTTGGACGTTGTAGTAGACTTAAGAAAAGAGAGCCCTACTTTTGGAGCAGTAGTTACCACAGTGCTGAGTCAGGAAAACAAAGAACAATTATTTGTTCCCAAAGGTTGTGCCCACGGGTATTCCGTGCTGAGTCCAGAAGCAGTTGTTTTTTATAAAACAGACGCTTACTATCATCCAGAAACAGAAAGCGGTATTTTATATAACGATGAAGAGCTGAACATCGATTGGGGTATCCCAGAAGAAAAACAAATATTAAGCGACAAAGACCTTCTTTGGCCAACTTTCAAAAACTATTCTCTGTGAAACGGATATTAGTTACAGGAGCCAACGGCCAATTGGGTACAACCCTCAAACAGCAAAGTTTGGGATCAGAAGACCAATGGGTTTTCTGTGGTCGAAACGAAATGGACATTACCAAAACGCATTCAATTGCTTCTTTTTTGGAAAATCAAGGTTTCGATTTCTGTATCAATTGTGCAGCCTTTACCCATGTTGAAGGTGCGGAAACAGAAATTGACGCAGCTCATGCTTTGAATGTAGAAGCTGTTAAAAATCTGGTTGCGGCTTGTAACGAAAAACAGATTACACTGCTGCACATTTCATCAGACTATGTATTCGATGGCGCAAAAAAAACACCCTATGTCGAAACAGATCCAACAGCACCCCTCAATCAGTATGGCAAAAGCAAGTTGCTAGGGGAGCAGTATATCCAGCAAAATGCAGCCGCTTTTTACATCATACGAACATCGTGGTTATACAGTAAGATCTTAGGCGCTAATTTTTATAGTACAATTTTAAATAAAGCCAAGAAAGGAGGCCCGTTGACTGTTGTTAACGATCAGGTTGGAACACCTACTGATGTTGCGCATCTGGCGGAATTTCTTTTTAAGATGATAAAAAAAGAGCCCAAACACGGGCTTTATCATTTTTCGGATGAACAGATCATGACCTGGTACGATTTGGCAGTTGCGATTGTAAAAGAACATCAACTTGAAGTCTCAGTTGTACCGATTACAAAACCAGACGGTGGAGCAGCTCGTCCGATATACAGTCCTCTTTTTTCTAATAAGAAATTTTGAAAACCTATAGTATAATCATACCCGCGCACAACGAAGCGAACTTTTTAGAAGGGATGCTACAATCGCTATGCGAGCAAACCGTTTCTGCTCTGGAAATTATTTTGGTGAACGATAATGCTACCGATGATACGGAAACCATTATGCAACGTTTTTCTGCAGCATACGCAAACATTTCCTATGTAAATCATGATTCTGGGGCAGCACATTTGCCGGGCGCCAAAGTGATTCATGCATTTGCTTTTGGACTAAAACACCTAGAGCAGCCCTACGATGTTCTGGTTAAATTAGATGCAGATCTACTTTTGCCTAAGGATTATTTTGAAACAATTTTAGCCGTTTTTGAAGACCCGAAAGTAGGGATTGCAGGCGGCTTTTGTTACGAACAAAACACTTCTGGAGTATGGGTATTGAACCACCCTATGGGGCAGGATCATGTTCGAGGCGCATTTAAAGCCTATTCCAAAGCTTGTTTTGCAGCCATTGAAGGACTTCGCCCAGCAATGGGATGGGACACCGTAGACGAGCTTTTGGCGCACTATTTTGGCTTTTCTGTCCAAACACTCTCAGAGCTTCACGTAAAACACAGGCGTCCTTTAGGGGCAGGATATGCGCTTCGAGCAGCGCAATTTCAAGGAGCAGCTTTTTATGTGTTGCGTTACGGTTGGTTGTTATCTGTCTTAGCAAGTCTAAAAAATGCATTTCTAAAAAAGAGTCTTCCCACTTTTTTTCACTTACTTAGTGGGTACCGAAAGGCAAAACGAGAAGAACAACCGTTCTTAATCAATGCCGAGCAAGGGAAATTTATTCGAACCTATCGGTGGAATAAAATAAAGAACAAAAAGAAGGCATAACATACGATGCGGATGGATCTTCCGTTTTAATACAAATACAAAAAGAACATGAAAATAGCGGTTATAGGATCAGGATATGTAGGTTTAGTAACGGGGACCTGTTTTGCAGAAACCGGGAATCAAGTCCTTTGTTTAGATAATAATCAGGAAAAAGTAACAGCCATGCAGGCGGGTGAAGTTCCGATTTATGAGCCTGAACTAGAAACACTTTTTAAACGTAACCGAGCAGCCAATCGTTTACATTTTTCGTCCGACTTAGCCGAAGCTGTTGCTTTTGCGGAGCTTATTTTCCTCGCCCTTCCTACCCCAGAATTAGAAGATGGGGGAGCCGATCTAAGTTATGTACTCCAAGTGTCTAAAGAAATTGCAGCCTTGGCTACGGAATACAAAATCATTGTCAATAAAAGCACCGTGCCGGTCGGAACAACGCGACAGGTACAGGAACTTTTTGATACCAGCTGTGCCGTTTCGGTAGACGTAGTTGCCAATCCAGAATTTTTGAAAGAAGGTTTTGCCGTCCAAGACTTTATGAAACCTCAACGGGTTGTGATAGGATCTTCATCGGAACGTGCCATTGCACAATTAAAAAAACTATACGCGCCCTATATGCGAACAGGCAACCGTTATCAAATAATGGATTGTGTTTCTGCAGAGTTGACCAAATATGCTTCCAACGCCTTCTTGGCAACCAAGATTAGTTTTATGAACGAGATTGCCAACTATTGTGAATTGGTAGGCGCTAATGTCGATCACGTTCGTCAGGGCATGGGGAGTGATGATCGAATAGGCAACCGCTTCTTGTTTCCCGGAATCGGATATGGGGGTTCTTGTTTTCCAAAAGATGTAAAAGCCCTCAAAAAACTGGGCGATGATTTGGAGCAACCCTTTGCTATATTAAGTGCTGTTGATCGCGTAAATACGGAACAGAAAAAAGTATTTACTGCCAAAATAGAAGCTTATTTTAAAGGTGCTTTGAAAGGCAAGAAATTTGCCCTCTGGGGACTTTCATTTAAACCAGGAACCGATGATGTGCGCGAAGCACCAGCTTTTTATGTAATTGAAACCCTTTTGAAACAAGGGGCAAGTTTTACCGTTTTCGATCCGGTAGCGATCGAGAATACCCGTAAACACTTTGGTGATCGTATTCACTATGCCAACGAACCGAACGAAGCCCTGCAAAACGCGGATGCACTTATTGTGTGTACGGAGTGGAACCTGTTCCGCAACCTCGACATTCCTTTGTTCAAAAGTAGCATGCGAGAACCCCTAATTTTCGACGGGCGTAATGTTTTTGACCCCCAAGAAATGAAAACTGCAGGCATTTCTTATTTTTCCATAGGACGACCCTAAAAACGTTTTTCAATTTTTATCAGAACGTGTAAGTAACCGATTTTCAGTCTTTTGATTTGTGAATACTGAAATTTTTATTTAGATTTGAAACGTATTCAACCCCAAATCGGATACGCTTTATGAAAAACCTGCACCCACACCATTTTTTTGAACCCGCATTTTTGAGGCTATTGCTTTTGCAGTATGTCCATCGTTTTGTGCGTTTCCGTTAAAACAGGAAATGAGAAACAAAAAAAGCCGAGCGAAATTTATGTTTGATTTTCTGAAAAATTAAAAGAACATAACACGGTGTGAGTTTAATAGCTGTTTAAGCGATAAAACAAAAGTATATACCCAAACAAAAGTCAGTACAAAACGGAAAAGCTTGTGAGTAGAAATCCGCTACTTTTCATATGCAAAACCGTTGTACCCGATTAAAACCACATGGTAACTTTAAAAGAAATAAAAGATAATATGTCGAGTAAAATTATCATTCCAAAAGAGTTTGATGATTTTTACGAATGGACAACTAAACAAATATAAAAACACGTAGAAGATTTTATTTCTGGCTGTTATAAATGGAGGAGTGATAATTATGATGCAATAAAGCATTGGTTCAATTTTGATTGCACAGAAAGGTTTGGAGTTTTTGGAGCAGGCTTAACAGGAAATTTATATGCTTTTTGGATTGATGATGAAGGTGAGCAGAAAATTGTTTATTTAGGTCTAGAAGGAGATAATTTACTTGTATTGGGGAATAACTTTATAGAATTCTTACAGTATTTAAGCATTGGATATGATGATACTTGTGTAGATGGTTTTAATGCAACCTTTGAGGAAATAAAACAAAGAGATAATGTGGATTTTAAAAAGGTTTCCAAAGAAGATTTAGATGATTATTACAGCCATACAGAATCACTGAGAACGGACGAAGGGATTAAAAAAACATTTGGTGACTTAAGTGGGGCTGATTTAAAAATGCTAAAAGAAATATATAAAAACATAGAAATTCCTGGTACCCAAAAAATGCACAACCAATTGCAAAATCAAATTCCCGCAATCGAAAAGAATCTAGAGAAAGCTGAAAAAATGTTATTGGAATTAAGACAATGGATTTCAAAGTGCAGAAAAAAACACCACCTTTTCTGTTAATGGCAGAAACCCCTACTGGGTTATATGCCAATGGGAAAATCCATCGACATCTAAAGTCCATGTTTTTACCAGCGAAAACATTTGGTTTGATCCCAATGACTATATAAAGTCAGACAAAATAACAGTTTTAATAGATAAAAGAAATCCTAAAAAACACATTGTAGACTTATCTTTTTTACCTGAAATAGCATAATAAGAAATCAGAGTAGAGGAAGATTAATTCCCCAGACCAAACTACAGTTCGATTGTATACTCTTGTCTAACATCTCGTGATGAAGATCCCAATTTAACCGTATAACGCCCTTTTTCAAGCGCCCAATCGTTTTTAGCTTCGTCCCAATAGCGAATGTCCGAAACCGCAATATTGATTTGGAGTTCTTCCGTTGCGTTGGGCTCTAGGGCACTAGTTTTTGCAAACGCTTTTAACTCCTTAAGGGGGCGATCTATCGTCGAATTGGATTTAGAAACATAAACCTGCACAACCTCTTTTCCGCTGCGTTTTCCTGTATTTTGAATTTGTACGGAGATCTGTATGCTATCTTTTTCAAGAGTTACGGCCGCAGAACTATATTCAAAATCAGTGTATGAAAGACCATGTCCAAAAGGATAAGCAACATCTAAATCGGCCTTGTCGAAATGACGATAACCAACATAAATTCCTTCTTCGTAGTTCGTATAATCTTTGTTTTTAATTTTCTTCCCTTCGGGTTGTGCCTTTTTATTTCCAAGCATCATATTGTTTATTAGCCCCAGAATTGTTTGCTGCTCTCCATCTTGCGGGAAGTTTTGAGTAGACGCATGGTCGCTTAGATTCACAGGAAAAGTCACTGGAAGTTTCCCACTTGGATTAACGTTTCCACTGAGGAGGTCGGCTGCAGAATTTCCGCCTTCTTGCCCCCCTTGCCACGCCAATAAAATAGCATCCGGTTGGTCTTTCCATGAAGCCGTTTCGATAACCCCACCAACATTCAATACCACAATCAGTTTTTTGCCAGCAGACTGAAATGCTTTTGAAGCGTCAGAGATCATTTTCTTTTCAAGAGTAGTCAACAGAAAATCATCAACTTCAACTCGGTCGCCACCTTCTCCGGCATTCCGACCGATGGTCAAAACACCTACTTCCGATGCCGCTACAATAGCATCTAATTGCTCAGCGGTAAAAGTCATTTCGGGTGGTAAACTGGTATCAAAAGCCGCCTCTAGGCCTTCGGATTTTATAAACTCCTCTTGATGAGCCGCTTTATGCGTTTCATAAATACTTTTTGCTGTTTCATTAATTGAAAAGCCAACATTTCGCAAGCCTTCTTCAAGCGATATGGTATAGGCTTCATTGACATCACCCGAGCCTGTTCCACCAGAAATAAAATCATATGATGTGATTCCAAGAAGGGCGACAGTTTTTATGTTCTCAAGGGGCAATGCATTTTCGTTCTTAAGCAACACCATACCTTCTGACGCTGACATACGCGTAATTTCGGCATGGGCTTTCAAATCTGGGTTATTGCTGAAGGAGGGACGTTTGAGTTTTCCACTTTTAAAAATTAAAGTAAGAATACGACCCACAGCACGATCAATAATTTCAGAAGACAAACGGCCATCTTCTGAAGCTTCACGCAAGGCATCCCATTGTTTTTTGGTGCCAGGCTCCAACAGATCGTTCCCAGCACTTATTTGAGCCGCCGCATCTCTACCTCCAAACCAATCAGTCATAACCAAACCTTCGAAGCCCCAATCATCTCTTAGAACGTCTGTGAGCAAGTATTCACTTTGGGAAGTATAGGTTCCATTGACCTTGTTGTACGAAGACATAATGGTCCAAGGTTGCGCTTCACGGACAACAATTTCAAAACCTTTTAGATAAATCTCACGCATCGCTCTTTCAGAAACGATAGCATCGTTGATATCGCGATCGGTTTCTTGATTATTTGTAACAAAATGTTTTACGGAAGTACCCACACCATTCAATTCAATTCCGTTGATAATGGCGGCTCCAATATAACCCGAGAGCACAGGATCTTCGGAATAATATTCAAAATTCCTTCCACAAAGTGGATTCCGATGAATGTTCATACCAGGACCCAAAATCACATCAATACCGTATTCTGCTGCCTCTGTACCCATGGCGTTACCGACTGCATAGACCAATTCTTGGTTCCAAGTAGAAGCCAGCAAAGTAGCAATTGGAAATGCGGTACTGTTGTATGTTCGGTCTTCTCCTTTTCGTTTAGGTTCAATTCGCAAGCCTGCTGGGCCATCCGACAAATAGACAGTCGGAATACCCAATCTAGGGGTTGCAACCAAGGTTCCTACAGCGCCAGGAATTCCCACGCCAGGTTCGTTCAGTCCGATGGCAGAACCGATTCCAGACCCCTTGAGGAGGTGTATTTTCTCTTCCAAAGTCATTAGATAAAGTAGGTTCGATACTCGCTTCTCAAGCGGCATCCGTTCATCTTCATAAGCGTCCAAGCGCTCATTTGCGTTGAGGTCCAAAAAGGTATGACCGTCTTGCTGTATTTCTTTAACACTTGCTAGGGCTGTATATTCTGTTTCAAAATCCAAGAAGGTGTTTTTTAAATAGATTGACCCAGTAACTCCCAAAATAATTAGTACCACGAGGAGTGATCCCAAAACTGCCAACACAACTTTTACCTTTTTCAACATAATCAAATAGTATATATCTGCCTAAGGTAAGAAAAGGATTAGTGTGCAGCGTAGCACAGATAGATACGCGAGCTGTTGTAGCCTACAAAACATTAATTGCAAGTGTCTTATCTTGTTTTTGTAGTGATGTTTTTTTAAAGTTGGCTGTATTCAACTCCCAAATCGGATATACTTGATGAAAAACCTGCCTTCACACCTTCTTTTCGAACCCACTTTTTTGTGGCAACTGTTTTTGCAGTATGCCCATTTTTTTGTGCGTGAAAGTCAAAATAACGTGGCGAAAGTGAAAAAGGTTTTAAAAGGAGTTTATTTAGGTGAGAGTGACACAATACATTCTGTTTTGGCATGTATTGTTGAACAAAACGGAGCATATAAAAGAAATAAACATATCTGAAGGTAAGTATACTTTCTAGTTGGCAGGTCTTAAGCCTCATCTATTTCTTGTTTCAACTTCGGTAAAGTGTATTGAAAGACTATTTGTACAAAACTGTTTTTAAAGCTTGTTTCATTATCTGAACCTATTGAAGAAGATATGCCTGTTATTGATTAAATAAAGGTCAAGTGATAATGATGTTTTGTAACCCTCACTTTAGCTGTTGCTTTTGGTGGGGGTTTTTTATGACTTATTTTTCTTTTGTCAATTAACTCCAATACTAATGTAGCAGACAACTAAGAACTTCATTATGTTCAATACGTCAACTGCAAAATAAATTGTTGGATTGACTAAAGCCATAAATAAACTAGAAGTAGCTTAACCATACAAAGGCATCGGGTCAAACGACTTATCGCAATCACAATTTGAACAATTACAAGGGTCACAAGTACAGTTTTCACAGCTCCCGTCATTTTCGCAGGGAGAGCATTTGCAATTGCAACGGTTATTAATTATATCTTTCATAATCAGTAAGATACAAAACTTTTTTTAAAGCTAACTTTTTCATCGGGGGTATTCTTAAACTAAAGTAATCCCACCTGGAAATTGATCTATCCTAAATTTAAAAAATAAATTATTGTCGGAATAAATAGACCTACACATAAAGTATCAAATGATTTTGTGGTTTCTGTCTTAGAGTGCCAATATGCTAAAAGTATTAAAGGGACTTGAAACGGTAGCCTAATTAATGCATCCTGTCTTGAAATTCCAAATATGTTTTGGGCTATCTCAGAAGTAAATAAATAAATGTTTGCAGGGAAAACTGCAATCAATAAAACAATTAAACCTAAAGCTCCATATTTACGAGTTTTCCTTGGAATTAACAAAGCCCCAAAAACAATTTCAAATAGACCTGATATATAAACCATTATTTCAGGATATGGGATGAATGGCGGAAT
>Ga0209602_1003642_pt1 | contig 11708 bp, 24 predicted proteins | sample COGITO_mtgs_1205_3_FD_184810 | JGI IMG/M metagenome (GOLD analysis project Ga0209602, IMG submission 184810) | Pelagic marine microbial communities from North Sea - COGITO_mtgs_120524 (SPAdes) (version 2) | ecosystem: Environmental > Aquatic > Marine > Epipelagic ...
CAATGTTTTTGTCTTCATAATTTATACACAACTTCCTACCATAACCTGTTGCGTGGCACAAGTTGGACAAGGGGGCGCGGGGCTACCATAAATCCATCTTCCTCCTGCTTGTTCACATTCGCTTTTAGTCGAGGCATTTTCTTTAGCGATTTCACTCCCCTTGTTGTTCTTTTTCCAAAGCCAATACACAAGGGCTCCTGCGCCCGCAACCGCAGTTACTCCTAATAGAATTTTAATGTTTCTTTTCATTTTTTTCTCTTTCTATAAATTGTAGCTCTTAGCTTACAAAACCGCTAAACATCATATCTCTATCAACACCTGAAGGACGCCCTAAAGGAAGTTGCGGACCTCTATTTGGATTTGCGGGTGACCTTAATTCGGTGCTGAAATCAAAGCCTTCCTGAGCTATCTCTCTTAAAGCAGGTCCAATTTGACCTAAGGAGGCTGTGCTTGGCCTTACACGCTTGGCATTTAGCTTGTCATACAATCGACGATACAATGTGTTAATTTTTACGCTAGGGTACGAACTCGTTTTAACCCCATATAGGTCTTCAACTTTGGTATAAACACGATTGGTAAAAGTGCTGCTTACGCTTGTAGGGCTAAAAACTTCAGTCACATAAGAATTACCCTTTAATAAATCAACTATGTTATTACCTGATTTACGTTTAGTTGAATTGGCGGGTGTGCTTGCAGTGTCATTTGAAGCTACTTCTGAAACTACGGGTTGAGCAGATTCTCCTTTACGTCTTCTGACGGCTATGTAAACGCCAACACCTGCTAAAGCTGCTAAAATTATTAGATTACGTCTTTTCATTTTTTTCTCTTTCTATAAATTGTATACACTATTGCTGCGCCAACCACAACAGCTCCAAAAACAAAGACGTTTTTGTTTAAGCCGTACCAAGTCGTTGGAACCTGTCTTTGTTCACTATCCGATGACCCATCAAGTCTTGCTATTGCATCAGCAATATCCTTGTTCATCATTTCCGTGCCTTTTGCCTTTTCTCTTTCAATCCATTCTTTAAAAGAAAGCGTTGTTCCGCTTTCACGATACAATTGATTGGCAGTTTTTGGAGTTTCTTGTTCCATTATATACCTTCTTTTATTTTGTACGACGCAGACTGAGGTTTCGGTCTATTGAAAACCATATCCGTGTAGTTTGGCATTGGTGCCGCTCCTAAATCTTGTAAACGATACTCTCTTGGCTTATCCATTCGAGCGTTACGCATCAACCACAAACGATAGGAATTCTTCATCTCTGCGTTGTTGACATATGATTTAGATTCTAGCAGCTTTTCAGCCATAATTTTATTTGCATCTCTAAATGCGTCGGCACTAATTTCTTGTATATCAGAGCCGTTACTTGTATAGGTTTGTGCTCGTATTTCAACAGCTCCAAATCCTCTTTTTTTCATTTCTTCATTGAGGAATACAAAAATCTTCTGAACCATTCCGTCCTCGTACCACATAGGTCCATCGGCCTCTTCAAGAACGTCTTGTTTCTCAGGGTCCGCTAAGTCTTTTTCCTGCTTACGCTTACGCATGACAAGATAGATTAGCGCTACTCCGACTATTCCCCCAATGATTAATTTTTTATTCATTGCCCATTACTAAGTAAGAGGTTACACCTCCTAATAACAAACCAACAAAAGCCGTAAGAAAAATATTATGCTTTCTATAGGCTCCGTACATAGCTCCTGCTACTACTCCAATTGTTGCACCCGTAACATTGTTTTTGATGTTAGTATGCATCTTACTTCTTACGTCTCCATCACGAATAGCCTTAACTTCTTCAAGATAGTCGCCGCCGTTTTGTGGTTGAGTCATAATTTTTTATTTCAATAGCTTGGTTGTAACAAAAACTACAACCGCAATTAATACCAATCCTTTAACTAATCCGCCGCCCATAGAATCATTAATAGATTCATTGGTTTTAGGACCGATAGGTGTATTTGCATCTTCAGGATTTCTCATTACTTTTTCTTTACAAAATAGTAAATAGTATATCCTACCACACCTGCTAATAACACATATAAAGCGGGTTTTCCAAAACTAAAACCTGCTTGCTGAGGAGGAGCAGGCATTCCTGTGTTTTGATTTTGCTCTTGTTGAATTTGAGCATATGCGGCTGCTGCTTCAGCATTATATCGAGCAGCTCTAGTTTGTCCCCATGCGGAAATTCCATTACCGATTAACCTGAATATATCTCCATATGGGATGTTAGAGCCCGTAGAGTCGGTAGAACCAACGCTTGTTGTATCTAAAACAGGGTCGCCCGTTCCATTTGCATTTGAAAATTGTCTTGCTTTCCCCTGTGACCATTGTGTAGCATCATTACGGAAGGCCTCGCTTGTACCTAGTGCGGCTAAAGACATTTTTGTTAGAGTGGGTAAATCAGCATTATCGGGTGTAAAAACACCATTACGCTTCAAAAGCGCTTTTATTTCTTCAGGATGAGCCTGTACTGCTGTACCCCAAGCTCTACCAAATTTTTCTAAACTTTCCATAGTTATTTCTTAACAATGATTGCTACTGCAAGTATTAAGGCTGCCGCCATTAAAAATGTATTTGTTTGTGATGCAGAAACCTGAGCTGCTGTACGCTCTTGAGCGGCAGCGCTAGCCCAACCATCGGCATTCATGTATTCCTGCTTTGGTTTGCAACTGCATTTTCCTTTGGAACAACCACAAGATTCCTTTTCTTCTTTGGCTGCAAAAACTTCGACAAGAATGTCTCGGTCAGGATGCAATTCCAAAACCGCTCGTAAAGCCTCTTCGCCTTCTTGAGCAACAACCTCGCGTAAATTATCGCCAAGGTCAGAACCCCGTAAAGACTCATACCCAAACCTGCGAATCAATCTTTCGGCTTGAGTTGGGTTGTTTACTGCTATGTATTCGTATATGGTCATACCTTATTTTTTTTAATAAAAAGGGGCTGAATAGATTACTCCACTCAACCCCCTTAACTAATCGCAGACTACCTGTGATATTGTTGAATCAGATTGATTACCCGCGTAGGGCTACACTCTGAGTACGAACAACACCTGGGTTGCCATATTGGCGAGAAACCGCACGACCTGCTAAACCACGAGCAATGTTGATATTGTCGCTTGGGTAGAAGTAAAGTTTCACCGTTGCATTAGCCAATACTTGACGAAGAGTAATCTTCGTAAAGCCGTCAATGCGGTAAGGGTACTTCATAGCAACGATATCAGACTGCTGCTGATAAGGGTCGATAGTTGGTACTAACGCCTTGCTTGCGCTGTTACCATTCGCATCACGAGTGTTCAACGTCAATGTCTCTAATACTTGGTTAGAAGTAGCAGATTGAATGTACGTTAGACCCACGCTGAATGGGTTTTGCATAAATTGATACAACATCTCGCGGTAGGTAATGTTAGAAATACCTGAAGAGATGGTGATTGAACCGATAACCAAGTTACCACCTGCTGTGAAACCCGCGTTATTGATGTTCTCGTAAGAACCCAATACCTCGAAATCAGATACAGCAGCACCACTTGTTGAAGTGACAGTGATAATGTAAGGTTGAGAAGTTGGAGCCGCAGGGGCACCTACTCCGTTTGCGTTGAAGAATTCGTCTCCTGTGAAAGAAACGTCATCCATGAAGCCATCAGCGCTAGAGAAAGACTCGTGCGCTGCGTTTTGTGCTTCAGCTAAATATTGACGAATGTTTGACATTTTCGTTAAATATTAAAAAATTAAAAACTAAGTTACTCGGCAGAAGGAGCTGAAGTGCGAGCGCGGTCCAACATTTGTTGAACTTGACCTGCTACTAATACACCTACTACAACTACAGCTACTTGACCTAAGATTGCCTTATAATTCATTGCAGAATGATTAAAAATTAAACTAAAACATTAAATCCATGGTAGTTCAGACTACCGCTTACGAAATTAAGAATAGTTTACGGGAAAATTGTTTTAGGCAATAAACTTTAAGTGCAACTAAGTTTGTTGCAATTAGTTAGCAGTAATTTTGAATGATTCTGCTTTTAGTGGCCTGAACGGCCTCTGCGGGAGTATATTTCTTACCGCCTTCCATGGTTCTTTCTTGCAGCATAGGCTGAATAATTTTTCGGTATTGCGAAGAAATAAATTCATCTATTGCTACATTGAGCATTTCGGGAGTGTAATTACCTCTAATTTTTTCGTCGTCGATATCAGCATAAACATAGAAACGCTTGTTTCCATCGTAGTATTGCTTATTGACCATGAGCTCGATGATTTTCAAAAGCTCATATTTGTCTTCAAACTTTTGCTTGTGCCTATCTACACTATCGGTGTTTTTGTGAAACCTTACCCAATTGATGTTTTGCCAAATCTTTGTTGTAACCCGTCCAACGGATTGAAAGTGCATGATTATATCAGTATCGGTATGTCGGTTGGTACAAATTGCTCCAACTAAATCATTTGGTAAGTAATCCGATATGTATCTATTAATGTCCTCGATTAGTAATAACCCACCTCTAAAGTTATCTAATACATAAAATAGTGCCTCTTGAATTTCTTTTATAGTCCAACGCTTTCCATCGTTTCCAAATGGACGAATTCGCCTAGCCTCAATCTTAGGATGTACCGAAAACTTCATTGTATCAGACAGGCGTATAGCCCGCAAATCTTCAAACTCATCGTTTACATCTAAAACCAAGGCTTTTCTTGGCTTGGCACCACCAAAACCCTGAACATATTGTGCAAGCATTTGATTCGTAGTGTAGGTTTTACCCACGCCCTTTCTACCTACGGCTACTCCAAGTTTCGGCTCACGCATAATTCAAAATTTTTATTTACTTATCGGTTTTACGAGGTCTTCCTCGTTTACGCTTTGGTTTTTCAGGCTGAGGCTGCGCATTACCCTCTTCGCTTAATCTCTCAAGTTCGGATAAAATTGCAGGGTCCCCGAATTCAGGAGCGCCATCGAATGTAGGTCCCTCATCTTCGAATCCAATAACCTCTTCTTCAGGTTCGATAAATTCTACAGGTTCGGGTTTTACTTCTTGCTTTACAGGTTCTTTCTGAACAGGCGTAGGGGTTGGTGGTGGCGGAGCTTGAGTAGACATCTTTTGCTGACTCATCTCTTTCATCATGTTCATCATGTTCTGCATGTTGTTTCGTAATGAAAAAACAACAGCGCCCTTTTGTACCATATCGGTACCAAACATGTACATGAGGAATTGCTCATCGGTCATTCCTATACCACGCTTTTCAAACACACGAACCATTGCAGGCCTTACCTTTTTCTTAAATTCAGGTGTTGTTTGAATAGCCTCTGCGGTTTGCTCGTTATAATCCTGAACAAACTCGCTTATAGTTATTGAATTTCCTGACGCATCAATAGGAATCCTAGTTCTAGGGTCTATCTCACCCTTGGAAACCATTTCCTGTATTTTGCGGTCTTTAATTTGAACTAGGTTATTGGCTAGACCCGTAATTTTTTCATATCCATCCAAAACCGTATCTACCATTTGTTCGGTAGCATACTTCTTGTCCTTATCGTCAAGGTCATTCATTGCAGGATTTGCGAAGGGCTGTTCTTCGGCTGCCTCAAATCCTGTTGGCTCTTGCATGTCCTCAAATGAAGGTGGGGCAAAAACAGGTTCATCAATATCTGCCCCTAAGTTTGCACCATCAATATTTGGCTTAGTATAGCTTCTTTCTTTTACTGATTCGCCTAATGGATTATAATCAGTAGTATTATTGCCTTGCGATATCGTCTCTTCAACGATAGCGTCTTCTATAAATTCAACAGGGTCTTGCGCCTCAGTAGCTTCTTTCTTTGCCATTTTTTTTTAATTAACGAGTGTTTGTTTTTTACTTAGTTCATCAAGTATTCTAGCCTCCACTGATTTAAACTTGTTGTATTTGTCTTTTTCAAATGGATGATTTGGGTCGTATTTTTTTGCAGCGGTAATGTATCTCGAGATAATACTTATATGTTTATTTAGGTAATCTGAAATGATTTTTCGGTCAATTTTCACATGTTCGCTAAGAATATATGCCGAGCACTCAAGAGCTGAAGTGCGCAAACCTCCTTTTTTTGAATTTCCGTAAATCAGGTCTTTCTTTGAGATGTCAAATTCTTCAGACACAAGGTCCATTACAAAATCAAACTCCGATGTGTAATCAGCGCCTTTGAGCTCATAGTTTTCTAAAGCAGATATAGCACCCTGCACACCAACACGGCTGACAGCATTGCCTACAGCATTAAATAGTTGATTTATACTTTTAGGTGTAATCATAGCATCTTGTGTTTAACAAAAATAGCAAAAGAAATCACTTCAAATTATTTTCTAAAACAATAATTAGAAATAACTTTTGTGAAAGACTAAATTCCGTACTTCTCTGCAAACTTGGGATGCTTCAGAATTTGTTGAGCAACATAAAATCCAAAGTCATTATCGCTTTGATAGTGCACCCCTAAAGCAACCCTGCTGTTTGCTATATCTTCCCAAAGCCTTGAGCAATATTGATAGATATTTGGATGTTTGTTTCCGATGACTGATAAAATAACAACGCTTTGAATCGTGTGGCCGCTTGGATAGGCGGGACTCAACGCTGATGTACTCCGCATTGGGAACAAGTTTAGCTTGTAATAATTCGCTAACTGATAGGGCCTTGGTCTTTGAAAATGATATTTCAGTTTCATTATTAATGGACCTATATCACTCGCTATTTCTTGAATTAATTTATCTTCTTCTATACCTTCTGCCTTCAACATCGTTTTAATGTAGGCAATCATAGCCCTGTCATAGTTGATGTATCGACGCAACAGCGTTGGGTTCATTTTATCCAAATTCGCTAAGGAACTAACGATTTCGTTGAGCTCCTGTTTGGTTGCTTCGCTATCGTTTTCAGGATAAGTGTCTTTTATTAGCTCAGGGAATAGGTCGCTGACTAAAGTTTGCTTTTCCAACACAATTTTTGTCTCGTATGTCGGATTACCATAAGTTACTTGATTCAAATTTTCCATTACATTCTTTGGTATTTATCTCCCATCAAACTCATCAAGTTCAATTTTATTTCTTCAATTTCTTGCTGTGTTTTTGAGCCTCCATTCGACTTTTGCTCCATAGCTATCAATTGTTTTCTATACCAATAAATGGAATAAATTACTGATGCAGCGGCTATTCCCATAATAGCCAATGACATATATTTAACTTTAGGGTCTTCGGCTACAGCCATTCCCGCTTCTGCCATTTCAGGCTGTGCTGTCGCTTCCGCTGCTTGAGGAGCCTGTGGCGCTGCTTCTGCTTGAGGCGAGTGATTTTCCATTGTTCCTTCTTCCATTTTATTTTTTCTTTCTGAACATAAAAAACAATAATGCCGCTGATGCCGCAATCACCAATAATGGGATTTTACTATTGCTTTTTAGGTCGGTTTTTAGTGGTGTGGTTTTTGGAATTTCAAGTTCACCTTCTAAAGGCTGACCTTCTACGGCAGTAACTTCATATAGGTAAATTGGATTTCCTTGAGTTAACTCATTCGCAGGAAATGCAACATCAACATATCCATTAAGTATAAACTCCACCTTGTTGTCGTCCATTAAGTTTGGGTCTTCTAACTCAAAGGACCCGTCTCTTTTTGTTATTACGTTTGCAACGGGTTTTGCGCCTTCTATAGGTGTTGTCTTCAGGGTAACTCCTACTAAAGGCTCTCCTGAATTTCCGTCTAATGCCTGACCGAATATTTTCATAGCTACTTGATTATTTTTTGAATAATGTAAACGACTGAACCCGCAGCTAATGCTATTACAGCAAGTTGAGCTCCCTGAATAGCCAAAGACTCTCGTAAAATTCCTCCTTTGTAATATTTTTCAGGGTCTACAAATACTCCATCTTTCTTTACGCCAAAATGCAGATGTGGACCCAAAGAATTTCCTCGGCCCTTGTCATTACTTGCTCCACCCGTCAATCCTATCTCCTGACCCTTGTTCACATACTGCCCAACTTTTACGAAAATTTCTTTCATATGACAATATGAGGTGGTCATGCTCCCCCCAATTGCAGCAACGGGCCCGTGCTCAACTATTATAGTTCCCCCACAGCTATTATTTGCAAAAGTAGCTGTCTTAACAATTCCTGATTTAGGTGCTCTAGTTATCGTTCCTGAGCGCACTCCAATATCAACCCCTCGGTGATTTCTACTCGCACCACCACCGATATTGCGAGGTCCAAAACCCGATGTTATTCTAAATGATTGCGTGGGAGATATTAGCTTCATTAGCCCTTAGAGTTTAGTCTTTTAAGCGTGTAGTAGTTAACCACGATACCAATAGTAAATGATAAAATAGCTATAGATAAAAAAGTCATGTGCAGATTTTCTTTAAATCGCTCACGTCTTTGCTCTGATTGTTGTTGTTCGTTCGCCATATTATCGCTTCAAAATATAATAGATTCCTAAAGACATTGCTCCTAACACTACTGCTAAGGCTGTCCAATTACTTTTTTTGTTTGGGTCATAACCCTGCCCTGCTGCCATTACCCTTTGAATTTTTTATAGGCCAAGAATGCAACACCTGCTGCCAAAGCATATGCTGCTACATACATGAGCGCTTTACTTGAGGTGGATTTTGACGCAGGATTTGGTTCTACAGCGGGTTTAGCAAGAATTTCTGAACGCTCTGCAATCCTGTCGTTAGCTATTTCCTCAGGTCTTTCTCCTGAAGGTCCTGACGCATTGGAAACGGGGGTAATATTTACTTTTCGAATACCTACTTTACGAGACACAGCGGTTTCCTTACTTGTGGTTGGAAAGGAGCCGTAATATTGCTGCATCATAACATTGTCATCTGAGAAACCTGCCATTTTTATTTTTTTACCATAATAATTTATCTGCCCACCACCCGTTTGAGTTGCGAACTTTTCTATCCTTGTCGTGTCTCGTCTTGTATGCTTTTCTTCTTGATTTTGCGTGTCCTTTTGGCACTAATCCCATCCGCTCTTTTTCTATAAAAGTTGGATAGTCATTGTAGCCTAGCGCTCCAACACTTGCTATTTTCTTGCCGTCTTTTATAACGTCTATTTTCTTCCCCTTTACCTTACTAGGTCGAACTTGCACTCCAAACTTTTTAGCTTGTTGTTTGGTGTAGTTTTTTATCCTGTAAGCCATTTATGAGTCAGAATTATAAGCGTGTTTATTCGAAAGACTTAATAAACAAATCATAGAAAGTCTTACTGACTTGTCCATAAATTGAATTTGGGTACATCCCTTCAAATACGCTAAACGGGTCCTGCTCTCTTTTAACTGCCGCTTCAGTGGATGGTCCAAAATCTCCATCAGTTACCAAACCTGCACCTGAAGATTGATTCAACCATTTTTGTAAAGCAACAACTTTGCTACCCTTAGAACCCCGCTTCAAAAACGATGGCTGAGAAACCGCTGCTTCGGTTGGTGCCGAGGTATTTGATGTATTGCTTTTTCTCTTTTTCAATAAATTCAAAAACTCGTTTCCAAGTTCTGCCCACGGAAATGTAGTAGGGTCGTCTTGAGCTGTTGGAGCAGGAGTAAATTCTCCTTGAGGAGGTGCTGCAAGTGCTCTGCGTCTTGTTAATAGGTAAATGAGTACCGCTCCTGCGGCAACACCGCCTCCAATCAAAATTGCTTTTTTATGCTGCATTTTACTTTATGTTTTGATTAAAATACTTTTCACTTACCTGTCCCTCAACAGCCTCAGAATACATTTGCTTAAACGAGCTGAAAGGTTGTTGCTCCAATACCCAAGCAGCCAAAGTTTTTGACCCAAATATTCCATCCGTAGCTAGACCTGCTGACGAGTTTTTATTCAAGTATTCTTGAAGTTTTTTCACATTTGGTCCTCTCGAGCCAACCTTGAGTGGAAACTCGTCCTTAGAGCCTGAAGAAGTGCTTCCACCACCTTTTGAAGGCATAGGTGTATTTTTTAATCCGAGCTCTTTCATTAGTTTTTGACGCATGAAGAACCTGTAACCAACAAGAGCAACAGCAGCTACACTTGCACCAATAAGAGAGTATCTTAAAGTTTTATTCATTATTTCCTTTTTTTAATTCCATATATCTATCATACCAATCCCACTGCTCATCTTCGGTCAGCTTATCAAAGTCAACACCATTATTCATAGCGAATAATCTTGTTTTTGTATATTCTGCATAACCCCATTGTTTGCGGTATTCGGTTTTTCTTGCAGCACGGATAAAGAGAAAAAATATACCCCCTAAAATATACCAACGATATGGTCTTAAAATAGTGCCAAGTGTTTTCTCTGCCATCAGTGTTATCTACGTTTAAAATAATTGTATGCTCCAAAAGTCGTTACTAAGACTAAACCTCCAATAAGAATAGTTCCTAGGCCTATCCCTGATGATTTTTCCTCTTCTGACCCTGTAGCGTTAGCCATTTCTTCTTCGCTCGTTGCAGGCTCCGCTTCATCCGTAGTTGCAGTTTCATCTTCTTCAGACTCGGCATCAACTTCTTCTGCGCTTGCGGCGTTCGAAGATTCCGTTTTTTCAGCTTGCGCATCTTCATCTTTTAACTCAACCGTATCGTTTTCAACTGTTTTTTGTTCAGCTTCCTTACGCTTCGCTTCTCGAGCTAATCTTCTTTCTTCTTTTAAACGCTCTTTCTCCTCCTTTTCAGCTCTTTTATCAGCTAAAACATGAAGGCCCGCAATTAAATCCTCGCCATACTCAAAGACTTCATCTTCAAGAGTGACAATTCTTGCCTGAGCAACTTCATCGTCTCCCACATCTTCCTTAGCTGTTTTCAGCTCAGAAATCATGCGGTCGAACTTTCTTTTTTTCATTCCAAGTCCCGCAGGAAGGGTTGTTTCATCAATCCCTAGTTCACTTAGTGTCTCGTTTACTTTTGACATCGTTTCAAGATTTTTATTTGCAAAGATAAATTTAATAAATTATTTTAACCTAAGGTCAATTGCTTTTCAACAGCTTTTGGATATTTCATTAGCATATCAAATTCATTTACGGCTGTTTCTTCGGCCATGTCTGCCCTCATGGCTAAAAGTGAAAGTTCATTTAATCTTTCTGCGTTTAGCTTTTCTTTTTTGTAAGGCTCGTGGCTTATTTGATTTAACGCTTTTTGCCGATTAGTCTTGAGCTGCACCTCCGTCGGAACACCCTCTGCATCTACAATAAAATGATATGCTCGATATCCCGCTTTTGGGTTTTCATAGTAATTGTCAAAATCTAAAACTTGGCCAAACTCACCGCGCTCCACCCTATCTTTTAACGACTCAAGGTCTTGCTGATTATCAACAATTATAGTCGTGCCAATCATATCGGTTAGCGTCCCCAACCTCTTGTTTACAAGTTTATTTACGATGCTATATGGTGTTTTTGTTCTTGCAGAAATCTTTGAGCCCGAAGGAGCTTTTTCTTTCATGCTTTGAACCACTTTTTTCATACGAACATCAAGACCCTCTTTCACGTTCAATAAACGCTCAAAAACATCACTGAGTTTAACTTGCTCAATTGATTTTTTGTCTCCTGCCTTTTGAGGATTTGGGTCATCGACGTTTGGAATATTATCCTTATCAGAATCTCCAAAAATTGACGGATACTTGTCTTTGTTAAAAACAACACCCTCATTTACAATAGAAACCTCAATATCACCGCCATCCTTATATTTTTTCAGTCTCATTTCAGCTCTTTTTCGAGCGTCCGATAGTGACTCTCCCTTCTTGCGAATTTGTTGTGC
>Ga0209602_1003650_pt1 | contig 11681 bp, 7 predicted proteins | sample COGITO_mtgs_1205_3_FD_184810 | JGI IMG/M metagenome (GOLD analysis project Ga0209602, IMG submission 184810) | Pelagic marine microbial communities from North Sea - COGITO_mtgs_120524 (SPAdes) (version 2) | ecosystem: Environmental > Aquatic > Marine > Epipelagic ...
CACCCAGGCAGCCGCAAAGCTGGGTACGCGCTCGTTGAGAGAGGTTACGTTGTAGTAGACCCGTGGCGCGCCTTTGCCGATGGTCCAGAAGGTATCGGTGACCTCAGAATTGCTGCGCAATATTTCATCGGCTTTGACAATGGCTTGCTGTGTTTCCTCTATGGACGTTTGTGCGGGCAGGGATAACTGTACTTGGAATTGGTTGCGGTCTACCGCAGGAAAAAATTGTTGGGTTAAGGTGGGCGCTAGCGCGAAGCCAATGATGGGCATAATACAGGCGATAGTGACGCCAATGATTGGGCGCTTGAGTATCCTGACCAGTGCTGCGTGATATTTTTTTGTCAACGCGGGGCTGGAAAAACCGGTCTGCCACCAGCGGTTGCCTGCTTTTACTGGCCAACGATTTTCTAAGTAACCGGCGATGGCGGGTACTACGGTCATGGCCAAAATAAACGAGCTGGCAACAGACAAGGCGACAGTCACGCCGAGGGTGCCGGTGAAATCGCCAACGCCGCCTGGCGCCAGGGCAATGGGCATAAAGGCAAATATGGTGGTGGCGGTGGAGGCGCCTAGGGGCACCAATAAATGTTTGATAGCGCGGCTAATAGCTTGGTCAATTTGCGCGCCTCGACTGCGTCGTAGTTTGTAATCTTCTACCACCACAATGGCATTATCGATAAGCAGGCCTAAGGAAATAATCAAGCCGGTGACCGACATTTGATGTAACGGAATATCTAATACCTGCATACCTACCAGCACCATACTGGCGGAAAGGGGTAGGGCGATACCCACGGTTAGCGCAGAGCGAATACCCATCAGCCAAATTAGCACCAGCAGTACAATGATCAATGCGAAGATCAGGTTGTTGGCTAGAGAGTTCATGCGTTGGTCGGTATAGATATTCTGCGAATAGACCGTTTCTAAGCCAATTGATTGGGGTAAGTTAGCTTCGAATTTTGCGACAAGGGCATTGGCGTTGCGGGTCCAATTCTCAATTTGTAAACCGCCCTGCATTTTTGCGTTGACAAAAATCACCTGCTCGGTGCCATGAAAAGCCAATGAACGAGGCGGATCTAATTGCGTTTTACGCACAGTTGCTAGATCTGAAACTCGCAGGGTGCTGCCGTTTTGACCCATCACTAAGGGTATGCTGGCTATGCGCTCAACAGAATCCAGCTCAGCCTCTACGCCTACCAGAATATCATTGCCACCCGCGCGTAGTCTGCCGGAGGCAATTTTGGTATCTGCTGCGCCGATACGCTGGGCAACAAATGCGGCAGATACGCCACTGGCCACCATGCGATTGGGGTCGAGGGAAACGACAATTTGTTCTTCAGCTTCGCCCCATGACTCGGCTTTTTCGGTGCCGGACATATTGGCTAGCTGTAATCTCAAGGATTCTGCCAATCTCGAGAGAATGCTCATTTCAATGTCAGAGCTATGTCGCCAACTGAGGGCAATAATTATTGTCGAGGCAACCGGCTGTACAATTCTCAGGTCAGGCTCCACAGTGCCTCTGGGCAATGTGGCTTGCATTGCGCCCAATTGGTCGCGTACCTCAGACCAAACATTTTGTGTATCTTCTGGGCTGACCCGCTCGAGGAGTTCAATGGAGATGACCGATATACCCGACTTGGAGGTCGACTCAATTTCTTTGATTTCTGGGATTTCTCTTAGGCTTGTCTCCAGCGGTTCGCTCACTAAAGACTCCATTCTTGCCGCAGATGCGCCGGGCAAAAAGGTGTTCACCTGAGCGTAGCGCTCGGCCATGGTGGGGTCTTCTTGGCGAGCTAGACTGAGGAAAGAAACGCCGCCCAAGACAACAATAAACAGCATAAATAATGCTGTTAAACGTGGGTTGGTATAAAAGCTATCTGCCTGCATTTGTTTGCTCGTCGCGGCTATCGGTTAAGGGATCGGTTAAGGGATCGGTTACGGGATGGTTGGTTCTTTCGACGATGTTCTCTTCGGCTCTCAGGGGTAACACAGCTTGTCCCGGCACTATGCGTTGCACTCCAGTGTTAACCACGCGTTCGGTGTCTGAGAGTAGCCCGCGGGCATAGGCTCTCGAGGCTTCGTTATGAATTACTTCGACCAATCGGCGTTCGATAATGTTTTCGTCATTGACCACATAGACTCCCCAGAGTCCGCGATCGCTGGCAGTGAGTGCACTCACCGGCAGCCAGAAGCCGGGTGTCTGTACCCGTTGTTCTAGTAACAATTCAACCACCGCGCCAATAGGAATAATACCGTCGCTTATTTTAAACACTGCATTGAGGGTCCGGGTACTGGGGTCTACTTCTGGGGAAATGGCCATTAGGCGAGCGGCTTGCGCTTTGCCATCCCAGCTGAGGTTGTAGATACCACCAATGGTTAGGCTGGCTAGGCTGCTGCTAGGCACGCCAATATGGGCTTTGATCGGCCCCAGCTCGATAAGCTTAAGTGCCGGTGTGCCGCCGAGTATTTGCGTGCCTTCATCCATATAACGTGACTGTATTATGCCGTCGAAGGGTGCCTTTATGGCCGCTTCAGTCAGTGCGATTTTACTCGCGTTGGTCGCCGCTAAGGCGCGCTTTACATTGGCTTGAGCAACCTGCTCTTGTGCCTGCTTGGTTTGGACACTGAGCTGTGCTTCGTCATAAATTTGCTGGGAGGTATTGCCCTGTTCAAACAGGGTGCGAAAACGTGTTTCAGTCTTTTCAGTCAACTGAGCTTCCGCTTTGGCGGCGCTGAGGTTTGCCTGAGCAAGGGCTGTATTGGCTTCTGCTTGATTGAGGTTAGACGCCAGTGTGCGACTGTCTAGGCGTGCCAGTACCTGGTCTTTTGCCACCACATCGCCGATGTCCACAAGCACTTGAGCAATCTCCCCACCGCGTTTAAAACCCAGTTCAGAACTGCGTGAGGCTAAGGTTTTTCCGGCATAGAGACGCTCGCTGGCAAAGCTCGCTTGGCGCTCGACGTTGATATAGGACACGGTTAAATCGGCAGTGGCATTTGCTGATGTAAACAACAGCCACGCACAGAGCGTGGCAGCTAATGCGTGGGGTAAGTTACCTATGGACAAGCGATAATGGCTCATGTCGTTGTCGATTCCTTTAGTAATTGGCTTTAAAGATATCCTGATACATGTCAATCGTATGTAATCACTGCTAACATAAGCGATAGTGCCAAATTTTATATTGCGAAGCAATGAAAAAATTGGTCATTGTTTAAAATTTGGTAGATGATTCACTGATCTAAAACTGAGAAACGAAATTGACAAAACCATGACTTCAGCTATTTCTGCACCCACCTCTGCTAATACGGCAACTGAGCCTGGCAAGGGCAACTACCATCATGGCGAGCTACGCGAACTTTTGATGGATTTGGCCTTAGCCCGCATAGCCATGGATGGGACTGAAAAGTTCAGTTTGCGCGCACTGGCTCGTGAAGCTAATGTTTCCGCCACTGCACCGTTTCGCCATTTCAGCAATAAGCATGCGTTGTTTGCCGCCTTAGCGACCGAAGGATTTCAGCAGTTAGGCGAGAGGGTAACTGCGGTTGCTCAGTCCTCAGAGTCAGTGGACCAGCGGTTGTTGGCCGCTGCCATGACCTATATAGAATTCGCCCAGAATAACCCCGTTGCCTACCAGTTAATGTTTGGCGCAATTTTGGGTGATTTCTCCGAATTTGAGGGGTTGGGTGCTGCAGCATCCGGCGCCTATGAAGTCTTAGATAAACTGCTGGTTGAGGTGGTGGAAGCAAAGCAATTGCATTTTGATGAGCTGGTGTTGGGCGGTTTAATTTGGTCCGCCATTCACGGCATTGCCTCTCTTAGACTTAACTTCGCCCAACAAGATACATCGAAAAAAAACCCGCCAGAACGGAGGCCGAGCCAGGCAATTGTTGCCATGACTGAGGACCTGGAGGCTAATTTGAAAATAATGATTGATGGTCTGCTGGGGCAGTCATCTTAAAGCGGTGAGCACAAATTTTTTAACTAACAATAGCTAAGGCTTACCAACCAGACAATTGCTCGGTAACCCTATTTGTCTCCAGTAGAAAATATAGGTTAGCTTGGTTTCAAGTAGTATTGCCCAAAAATAAAAAGAAAAAGAAAAAGAGAAATTCATCATGTCTAAATTCGCAGGAAAAACCGCGGTCATTAGTGGAGGCGCAGAGGGTATTGGCTTGTCTATTGCCAAAGCCTTAGGCGAGCAGCAGATGAATATTGTGCTCGCAGATATTGACCAACAAAACCTGCAAAAAGCCAGGGCACAGCTCGAAGCCGCAGGCATTCCCGTATTGGCCATTGCTCTGGATGTAGCCGACGAAGCCCAGTGGCAAGCGGTTGCAGACCAAGCAATAGCGCGATTTGGCAAAGTTCATATGGTGGTGAATAACGCTGGCGTTGGTGGAGACTCAGGGCCGATCGAGATTCAGGAGAAAAAAGGCTGGCAATGGGCCTTAGATGTAAACCTGATGGGTGTGGTTTACGGCGCTAAAGTGATGGTTCCGCTGATTAAGCAGCACGGTGAAGGTGGATGGGTTGTCAATGTCGCCTCCATGGCCGGTATGGGCGGGGTGCCTTTTAGTGGTGCCTACACCGCGACAAAAGCGGCTGTGGTGGCGCTCTCAGAAAGCTGGGCTGGGGAGCTACATAGAAAGGGTATTAATGTGTCCGTTTTATGTCCAGCCTTTGTTCAAACGCGTATCTATGACTCCGAAAGAAATCGTCCGCAGCAGTATCAATCTAAAACCGACAATGCCGCGGACGAAAATAGCTTCTCAAGTAGGACCAAACAGATGGTGGACAATGGCATTGAAGTCTCGATTGTCGGCAAGCGTGTTGTCGAGGCTCTCAGTGACGGTGAATTCTATATTTTCACTCATCCTAATTATCGCGCCGTTATGCAGCAGCGCTCTGATGCGATTGACGCCGCATTTAAAAAAGCTGGAGAAAGCCCGTTACTTCAGCATGTTGTGAATCAGAAGCTGGATATGCTTTGAGCAAAAATTTGTATGACGTTTGTTATAAACAAATAGCATTATTTTTCTTTGCGCTACAGCATCAAAAGTCACTGCCCCCCGAATAGTTGGGAAAAGCATTATCATAGATTGATAGGTTTCTAAGCTTAGAATATAGACCCTTAGGTCAACCAAAGAGGTTGAAAAGAGACGGAAGATCTTTTACCTTAACGCAAAAAATAAGATCAGGTTACGCAATGTCCTCTTCAATACCCTCGTCTAAACGCCCTCATGACCGCATCTCAAGTACCTCACTACTAGACGACCAACAGGCCATTGAGCGAATTTTTACCCATATAGATAATGGCACCACCGACCTTGGCGATACTGTCTGGCGGCAGCCGGTAGAACACTATCACTCCCAAGAACGCTTTGATGCAGAGATAGCAATGCTGCGCAGTCGACCTGTGCCTTTTTGCCCCTCAGCGGCAATACTAGATAAAGGCAGTTATATTGCTCGTCAATCCGCTGGCACCCCGCTGGTAGTGGTTCGCGGCAAAGATGGCCAGGTGCGGGCCTTTATCAATGCCTGCCGTCATCGTGGCATGCAGGTCGCCAGTGGCAGCGGCTGTTCACACGTCTTTGTCTGCCCCTATCATGCATGGGTTTATAACCTTGACGGCAAGCTTAAAGCTATTCCAGGTCAGGAGGGGTTTCCCGACCTAGATCCTAAAGAGCATGGGTTGGTGGAGGTCAGTGCCTGTGAAAAAGGCGGTATGGTCTATGTCATGCAAGAGGGAACCATCAGTGCTGAGATGCTAGAAGACGCTCTCGATTATTTTACTCCGGAGCAGGAGCTGTTTCAGCAGTCCGAACTGACCGACCAGATGAATTGGAAGTTGATAACCGAAACCCTGTTAGAGGGTTACCATATTAAGTCGCTACATCGAAAAACCTTTTACCCCTATGGTTTAGATAACGTTAATTTGGTCGAGACTTACGGCGCCAATGCCCGGGTGATATTTCCTTTTCGGCGTATCGAAAAGCTTAGAGATGTTGCACCAGCAGAGCGTAAAGCCGAAGGCATGCTGACCTCGGTCTATCATGTTTTCCCCAATGCCAGTGTCTCAGTACTGTCCAAGCACACCAATCTGACGATTATGGAGCCGCTTAGTCCCAGTAGCACCCAGATGGTGAGCTATCTTATGACTAGTAGGCAAACTGATGGGGATCCTATTTCCCTTGACGAGGCCAAAAGAGATGCCCTGTTTGTCAATGAATCTGGGCAGGATGAAGATCGAGAGGCTGCCTGTTTAATTCAGCAGACAGTAACCACTAAAGGGAATACACATTTAACTTTTGGCTATTTTGAAAAGGCGATTGTTAATTTTCATCAGCATTTGACGAAGAGTCTGGATTGAGAGTCTGGATTAAGAGCCTTGGTAAAATGGTAGAGCCTAATAGAACAGGTGCATAGCAATGCAATTGCTATGCTGGCAAAAACAAAAAAAATAACAATAAAATAAAAGGTAAAGGGCATGAAGCTAGCATTAACACATACGGGTCGATGTTTACTGGCATTCTATTTTCTCTTGCCTGGCGTGATGAAGTTTGTCCAGTGGGACATGCATGTGGCGCTGATGGAAACCCATGGCATGATTATGGTGCCTGTATTGTTGGCTATTGCCGGCGTCACTCAAGTTGCTGCGAGCATTTGTCTTTTCTTGAATAAGCAGGTTGTTGTCTGCGCACTGGGTTTAGCGGCGATGGTTTTACTGATTAACCTCAATCTACATGATTTTTGGAATGCGTATGAGGGCGTTGATACTAAACATGAGACTCAGAATTTCTTCAAAAACATGGGTATAGTCGCTGGCCTGTTGCTCTTAGCCGCGATCAATATGGACCAGTCTAGTAGCGAGATTGAAGAAAAATAAACTCTAGCGAGTTTACATAGAGATGGGGCCGAGAAGGGTGACTGAGAGTGATCCTAGGGCTGCTTCAAGCCTTACCATTCGGCAATAGAGCCATCTCCATGACGCCACAGCGGGTTCTTCCAGTCGCAGGCAATTTTCGACGCTGCGATAACCGCTTGCTCATCCACCTCAACACCCAATCCGGGTTTCGCCAGTGGCTTAATATGTCCGTCGACCATGGCAAAATCCTCTTTGTTCACCACATAGTCGAGCAGCTCTGCACCCTGATTGTAATGAATACCCATAGACTGCTCTTGCAACACCGCGTTGTGGGAGACAAAGTCGACAGCCAAGCAGGCAGCTAGTGCAATGGGTCCAAGCGGGCAGTGGGGCGCCAAGGCGACATCGTAGGCTTCGGCCATGGAGGCAATTTTAAGACATTCGGTAATACCGCCAGCATGGGAAACATCCGGCTGAACTATGCCCAGACCACCAGCTTCAAAAACCGATTTAAAGTCAAAGCGGCTGTACATACGCTCACCCGCAGCTAGTACTATGCTGGTTTGGCGGGACAGAATCGCATACTGCTCAGATTGCTCTGCCAATACTGGCTCTTCAACAAACAGTGGATGATAGGGTTCCAGTTCTTTTAATAAGACCTTGGCCATGGGCACAGATACCCTGCCATGGAAGTCCAAACCAAAATCGATGCTGCTGCCAAAATTTTCTCGAATGGTGGCGACTCGGGCAATGACTTGTTCGACAGCTCTATAGCTATCAATCATTTTAAGCTTGCCACAGCCATTTAATTTAAAGGTATCCCAGCCCTGAGCCTGAAGCTCTTTCATCTGTCGGCTTTCGTCCTGAGGGTCATCGCCACCCACCCAAGAGTAGGTTTTCATGCTGTCGCGAACCGTGCCGCCGAGCAAGTCGTAGACCGGTACGCCGAGATCTTTGCCTTTGATATCCCAGAGTGCCTGATCAATACCGGCAATGGCTGACATCAAGATTGGCCCGCCGCGATAGAAGCCGCCGCGGTAGAGTGTTTGCCAGAGATCGTTGATTTGTCGCGGGTCTTTACCGATTAGATAGGGGGCTAGTTCATTCACCGCCGCGGCGACGGTTTGCGCACGACCTTCAATAACAGGCTCTCCCCAGCCGACTATGCCAGCGTCAGTGTCTATAGCTAGAAACAGCCAGCGTGGAGCAACGGGATAGAGGCGCAAATTGGTAATTTTCATCGGGCTTTAGATCTCTGGTGTCGCACAGAGGCTGTGCTGTTATTTTTATTATTATGCAATTCTAAACTAAATGACTGCTTAAAAACGGTTTGCCTCGCAAAATAGAATTCACTGGCCGTGGCTAGGGTATTTCGGCATTATTGGTTCTCAGTTAGCTGCCAAAATAATAAGAAGATTTGCCATGTCCGAGCAGATACAGCCATTTTATACAGTCCATAGTCTTCACTGTAGTTTGGTATTAGATTGCCGCGGTTCAGCCGAGGGTATTAAAAATGGCCCAGCCATACTCTACTGGGGCGCTCGCCTAGGGGCTGATACTACGCCAGAGATGATCGCACTGATGGGCACTCGGCAAGAGGCTCAGGCCTGTATGCCAGAGGAGGCATCGATTGCTCTATCTCCGGAGCTGGGTGCGGGGTTTCAGGGTAATGCCGGTATTCAGGTGCATCGCAATGGCGGGCAGTGGGCGAGTTATAGCCAAATTGAATCGGTGACTGAGGATGGGGATGGTAATGCGAATAAGAGCAGCACTTTAACAGTCGTCTCTATTTGCCCGGCCACTCAAATTAAAATCACTCATCGACTGGCCCTAGATCATCAATCAGATGTGCTCACAGCCACCACCCAATTAACCAATATTGGCGATAGTACTCTCTGGGTAGACCAGTGCAGTGCGCCTAGTATTCCAGTACCAATGCACTACAACAAAATTCTCGGATTCGCCGGCCGCTGGGGCAATGAGTTTCAGCGCCAGCCTGTGGATCGTTTTATGGGCACCTACCTGCGTGAAAATCGATCTGGGCGCACTTCCCACGATTCCTTTCCCGGAGTGATTCTGCATACTGAACAAACTAACGAAGGTGCCGGAGCCGCTTATGGCCTGCATCTGGGTTGGAGTGGCAATCACCAGATCCGTGTCGAAGAACAGTTTGTCGGCCGTGCCTACGCCCAGATGGGCGAGCTATTTTTTCCCGGTGAACTCAGCCTTGAACCCAATGAATCCTACTGCTCGCCAACACTCTATGGTGCCAGCACTCAGAGTGGGCTCTCTTCACTGTCCCAATGTTTTCACCGTTATATTCGTTCACATATTAGAGATTCTCGGTGCACTGAAAAGCCGCGGCCGGTGCACTTTAATACTTGGGAGGCAATGTATTTTGATCTGTCTCTCGAGCGCCTCTGTACTCTTGCCGATGAAGCGGCGGCGGTGGGCGCCGAGCGTTTTGTACTGGACGATGGCTGGTTTAACAATCGTCGATCCGACAGTGCCGGGTTGGGTGACTGGTTTGTGGATAAGACTGTATTTCCTCAAGGCCTAAGCCCCTTGATTGATCATGTACAGGCCAAGGGTATGGAGTTTGGCCTCTGGGTAGAGCCTGAAATGGTCAACCCAGATAGTGATCTCTATCGCGCTCATCCGGATTGGGTCTTGAGTGCTGGGACTGCTCCTTTGCTACTGGCTAGAAATCAGCTGGTACTGGATTTGACTCGACCTGAGGTTGAGGATTATCTGTTTAATTGTCTTGATGGGTTGCTGAGTCAGTATGCTATTAGTTATTTGAAGTGGGATATGAACCGTGCTCTTTATCAGCCCGGTGGGGTCAAGGGACGGGCCTCCATCCATTATCAAACCTTAGCACTCTATCAACTCCTGGCTCGTGTTCGCCGTGCCCACCCGACAGTTGAAATTGAAAGCTGTGCCTCTGGAGGCGGTCGAGCAGACTTGGGTATTCTCGCCCACACAGACAGAATATGGACCTCCGATACCAATGATGCCCTCGACCGATTGCGTATTCAAAGTGGCTTCTCGTTATTTTTCCCTGCCGAATTAATGGGTGCTCATGTGGGGCCCAAGGACTGCCATATCACTGGCCGCAGTATCAATATGGCAACCCGTGCAGGCGTGGCGATGTTTGGTCATATGGGTATTGAGGCCAACTTATTGACTATGGGTGAGTCTGAAAAAATTGAACTGAAAGCGGCAGTGGCTCTGCATAAGCAGCACCGTGAGTTAATTCATAGCGGTGACTTGGTGCGTCTTGAATCAGGGGATAATGAGACTAGTTTTGGTGTGATTTCTGCGAATCAGGACGAAGCACTATTTTCCTATGCGCTGCTCGACAGTCATCGCAATAGCGCACCGGGACGACTATGCTTTCGCGGCCTAGACCCAGAGGCTCAGTATGAAATTAATATCGTCTGGCCCCTGCAACCGAGCAGTATCTCAACATCGATTCTCGATGTGATTAATGGCGCAGTTATCAGCGGCGACGCCCTAACAAACTTTGGCGTGCAGCTGCCGATTATGCTGCCCCAAAGTCTGCTGATATTTTATATCCAAAAGCGTTAGGCTGTTTTCAAGGAAGCCCCCTAGGCTTCTTGTGCAGTTCCCTGTTTTTCCAAACCGATAAACTCGGCTCTGTTGCCCAGCACAAAGCGGTTAATAAACAGCGCCATACTCACACAGACAAAGAAGGTAATAAACATCATATGGATATAATGCAGCGGCATCCAAATCCAGATAAAGCTGGCGTACATCAGTACACCAAAAATCACTGCGGCAATAGCGGCGCGATAATCCACATTGCGGAATAACAGACCCACGGCAAAACAGGCCAGAATCGGCATACTAATCAGTCCCCAGAGCTCCTGGAGCAAATTAATAATGCTGTCGGACTGGGCATAAATCGGCACCATAATCACCGCGATTACCACAAAAAACGCTGTGGCTATGCCACTGAGAACGCGTATGTTGGGCTTTTTATCGATATAGGCCTCATGAAGATCGCAGACATACATGGCCGCTGAAGAGTTCACCATACTGTTAAAGGAACTCAGCACTGCCGCAGCAATGGCAGCGGCAAATACCCCTGACAACCAGCTTGGCAGCAAGTCGCCAACAATCCGCCCATAGGCCTGATCGCCAATATCGCCATAGAGTTTAAAGGCTACGATACCCGGGATAACCACCATGCTCGGGATAAAGATCACCCGGATAAATGCCGCGGCATAAACACCTTTTTGCGCTTCCTGAACGGTGGGTGCCGCCATGGCGCGCTGGGTAATGGTCTGATTGGTGCTCCAGTAAAAAATCTGAATCAGGAACATACCGGTTAACAATGTGTGCCAGGGCACTGGCGAGGAACTGTCGCCAATCAATGTCAGTCGTTCCGCGGGAATACCGCTAAAGTCAAAATCAATCGCCATCAGTGACAAGACCACAATCAATAGACCCATGCCCAGTACCAAGACGCCGCCATAGGTGTCCGATACAGCAACGGCTCTAAGGCCGCCGAGTACCGAATAAGCTGCACCCAGAAGGGCAAAGGCAATAGCGATAGTCAGCAAGTCCGCTTCAATGCCGGTCATGGAAATCATAAACAGGGCGCCGGTATAGATCACTGCGGGCTGGAAGACAAAAACATTGATAAACAGGAACATAGTCGAGACTAGAGCACGGATATGTTTGCTGTCGTAGCGCTTCTCTAATAGCTCGGTTGTGGTGGTGCAGTTGTTTCGGTAATACACGGGTAAGAACACTTTGGCCAGTACCATCAGGCCGACAAAGCCCGCCAGT